>Ga0302320_10001737_pt1 | contig 52131 bp, 48 predicted proteins | sample Bog_T0_3_FD_202130 | JGI IMG/M metagenome (GOLD analysis project Ga0302320, IMG submission 202130) | Peat permafrost microbial communities from Stordalen Mire near Abisko, Sweden - Bog_T0_3 | ecosystem: Environmental > Terrestrial > Soil > Wetlands > Peat | place: Sweden: Abisko, Stordalen Mire...
GCCAAGGTTAAATAGCTGAACATCGCCGCCTGCTTTTGATCGTTTCCTCGCATGACTCGTTGATAAATCAATTCCCTGCAAAAAATCTGTGACCGCCATCAGACCACGGAGTTTTTCCGCAGCCTCTAAAGTCGTGCCCTGATACAAAGCGGCCCTTTGAGACACGGGCGATGAGTTTTTCCGCAGCCTGTAAAGTCGTGCCCTTTCAAAACGTCTACTTAATCAGAGCTTTCTTACGGCTTAAAAGCCACTTCACTTGCTATCAACCAGCACATTCTCGGCTTGATTGGCGTGCTGAATCTCCAGGTCTTCCCCATAGGTTTTGTCAGCGTTGCGCCTGCGCGCCTGCCTGCCCCTCGTTCTAAGCAATTGCACTGTCCCGCAAGTGGAACATCGCCAGGGATAGAACCCGAACAAAGGGGCCACGCTCGTGCGCAGAAACCCTTCCCTCTTGATTCGGCGGATTCTATAGCTCGTGCACTTTGGGCAGATCATGTGCGTTCACTCTCCAAAATTGCAGACGGATGGAGAACTGACCATCATACACCTGATTGTCTATTTCATCGTCCGAGCGTTGCATCTTGAACAGAACATTTGCCGCTTACGTAACCCGAAGGTAACCTATTCCCTGGGTACGGATTGAAGTTAGCCTAAGAACCTGTCCAAAAACTATGTCTTGAAGGGTACGGGCTTCAGCCCGTACATTGAGAGCCCGTTCTTGATTTCCGGCTTTAGCCGCGGAGGGAATGCAAACTGCCGAAAAAGCATACTTCAGGGGCTAAAGCCCGCAACTATTCCTGCCTTTGATGTACGGGCTAAAGCCCGTACCCTTCACCTAGACCGTACCCTTCACCTAAAACCGAGTTATTGGACAGCTTCTAAGGAAGCTCTGATTAAGCCCATTCTGTCAGGCAAACCTTCCCTCGGGGTCTAAAGGCCACGTTCTCCTTGCGTCATTTACGGCACGACTAAACAGGCTGCGGAAAAACTCGGAATTTCGGGTGAAATTTGGGAAATACGTCCCTCGGGGGCTAAAGCCCGCGATTTTTTGTTGCATTTACGGCACGACTAAAGTCGTGCCCTGATACAAAGCGGCCCTTTGAGACACGGGCGATGAGTTTTTCCGCAGCCTGTAAAGTCGTGCCCTTTCAAAACGTTGACTTAATCAGAGCTTTGCTAAGCCAAGTCCCGCGCTTGTGTTGCTCCGGCATCGAGACGTGAAACCGCCGATGGCCCTCGACCGAATTGATGCAACCACGTATCAGTTCCCGCATCGATAGTAGCGAGGATAAGATTTCAAATGGCTAAGAATGTGGCTGAGATCTTCATCGAGACGCTCGTGAACGCGGGCGTAAAGCGGGTCTATGGGGTGGCTGGAGATTCGTTGAATGGCCTGACCGATACCATCCGCAAGAGCAAAGAGATTGAATGGCTGCATGTGCGGCATGAAGAGGTGGCTGCCTTTGCCGCCGGCGCCGAGGCTCACCTTACAGGAGAACTAACCGTATGCGCGGGCAGTTGCGGACCCGGCAATCTTCATCTCATCAACGGCCTTTACGATTGTCATCGCAGCCGCGTGCCGGTGCTGGCTATTGCGGCGCAAATTCCCAGTAGTGAAATTGGCAGCGGCTACTTTCAGGAAACGCATCCTGAGCAGTTGTTCAAGGATTGCAGTCACTACTGCGAATTGGTTTCGCAGCCGGAGCAGATGCCGCGCGTGCTGGGCATCGCCATGCGCACGGCGATTGCCAGGCGCGGCGTTGCGGTGGTGGTGATCCCAGGGGATGTGGCGCTGCGCCCTTGTTCCGCGCCAGCGCTTTCGCTCGGCATTCAGGATTGCTCCCCGACTCTTCGTCCATCGGACAATGAGCTCGCCAAAGCCGCAGAAATGCTGAATGGCGCGCGTAAGGTCGCCATTCTTGGCGGCGCGGGCTGTGCGGGCGCTCACGCACAACTGGTTGCGGCGGCCGGGCAATTGAAGGCCCCGATTGTTCATGCGTTGCGCGGCAAGGAATTTATCGAGTACGACAACCCGTATGACGTGGGGATGACCGGACTGCTGGGCTTTTCTTCCGGCTACCACGCCATGATGAACTGCGATGTACTGCTCATGCTGGGAACGGATTTCCCCTATCAGCAGTTCTATCCCAGGGACGCAAAGATCATCCAGGTGGACCGGCTCGGCGAGCAGATTGGAAGGCGCACACCGGTCGCGCAGGGCCTGATTGGCAATGTGAGGGAAACGTTGGAGGCGCTGACGCCCTTGATCGAGAACAAGACGGACCGATCTTTTCTCGATACCTGCCTCAGCCACTACAAAGAGGCGCGCAAAGGTCTCGACGATCTTGCCGTGGAGGAGCCGGGCAAATCGCCGATGCATCCGCAGTTCGTGGCAAGAATTCTGGATGAGCTTGCCGCCGAGGATGCGGTGTTTACCTGCGATGTGGGAACGCCGACGGTGTGGGCGGCGCGCTACCTCAAGATGAACGGCAAACGCAGGCTGCTGGGATCGTTTATTCACGGCTCCATGGCCAACGCTCTGCCGCAGGCCATTGGCGCGCAGGCCACCTATCGCGACAGGCAGGTGATCAGTCTTTCCGGAGACGGCGGGCTGTCGATGCTGCTCGGCGACCTTCTGACGCTCCGCCAACTGAAGATGCCTGTAAAGCTGGTGGTCTTCAACAATAGCGCTCTCGGCTTTGTCGAGTTGGAGATGAAAGCTGCTGGACTGGTCGACTACGGCACGGAACTGGTCAATCCAAATTTCGCGAAGCTGGCCGAATCGGCGGGCGTCCTTGGCGCGCGCGTGGAGAAATCAGAAGAGCTGCGCCCTGCCCTGGCCGCGGCGCTGGCGCACGATGGCCCGGCCCTGGTTGAGGTGCTCGTGCATCGGCAGGAGTTGGCGATGCCGCCGACAATCAGTGTCGATCAGGCCTGGGGCTTCAGCCTCTACATGATCCGCGCCGTGCTGAGCGGACGCGGCGACGAAGTCATCGATCTCGCCAAAACTAACCTCATGCGCTGATTCCAGCTTCAACCAGGCTGCCGGGCTGTCGATCAAAAGGCCCCGGTTGCATGGATGGCGCGGCTGGCCGGGTGACAAAGCCGCGGAGAACACCGTTTCTCCACGCCCCCTACTTTTGCTATACTTGTAGAGTTCACCACAGCGCGGAGGTGGCGAAATTGGCAGACGCACCAGCTTGAGGTGCTGGCGCCCAAAAGGCGTAGGGGTTCAAGTCCCCTCCTCCGCACCAAATTTTTCTCGTCCGGGCCAGCCGGACTGACCTGGAAAGCAGCTTTCAACATGAATATTCTTTTCGGTTTTATCGTCGGCCTGCACATTCTGGTGTGCCTCTTTCTGATTGGCGTGGTGCTTCTGCAGCAGGGCCGCTCGGCTGATCTGGCCGGCGCTTTCGGCGGACAGGGTTCGCAGACCGCCTTTGGCCCCCGCGCCGCGGCCAACGTGCTCACCCGGCTTACCACCTGGTCGGCGATCATCTTCATGCTTACCTCCATCAGCCTGACTATCCTCTACCAGCGCTCATCGGGCGGCTCCCACTCCGTGCTGGAGAACTCGAAGCCCGCACCGGCCTCAGCACCGGCCAAGTCAGGCAAGTGAGCCGCAAACTATTCTCTCCATTCAGATTTGCAGAAAACGGCAGGCCACACGGCCTGCCGTTTTTTTGCTGATATGCCAGACCTGCGCATTGTTTCCCACCCATTCCCGTAAAAAACGTGGGAATGGATGGGGCACCCGCACAGTATTTGTTTGCCGGATCAATAAAGAATTTAGTTGACAAAAATATCTGACAGATATATCTAAAAGATATATGAAGAATAGCCGGACCGCCTACGTGATCCTCGGGATGCTCTCCATCCAGCCGAATCTCTCTGGCTACGAGATTCACAAAGCTATTGAAGATAACTTTGGCAGTTTCTGGGGCGAAAGCTACGGGCAAATCTACCCATCCCTCAAGCGGCTGGTCGCCGAGGGCCTGATCGAGGCGCGCGAACCAGCCTCTGCCGCCAAGAAGCGACGGCAGGAGTACGCGCTGACTGACGCAGGGCGCGTTTCCCTGCGTGAGTGGCTTGCCCTGCCGTTCCAGAACGACCCGCCCCGCAATGAATTCATGCTCAAGCTGTTTTTTGGCCGGGAGGCCGAGCCAGGCGTCGCGCTGGCGCACGTTCGCGAACTGCAACAGCGAAATCAACGCATGATTGCCACGCTGGAGGGGATCGAAAAGATGGCTCGCGCGCACCTGTCGAAGGATCCGAATCTGCCGTACTGGATGCTCACGCTGGGGCTGGGGCTGGCGCTGACCCGCGCCGCGCTCGACTGGGGTGATTCAGCGCTCAAGGAGCTGGCAGCTTTGGAAGCGGCCGCCGGCAACCGCAACGGAAGCGAATCTTGAACCGGGTCTCAAGTATCCACAACCGGCCTGTGCAGGAGTGGAGACGCAAGAAAGGGAGAACGCAAATGACTACCAATGTTAGAACCAGCCGCGGCTCGCAGGTCGCCGCCTGGACTGTCGCCAGCCTATTTGTTCTTGGCTTCTTCTTCTCTCCGGTGGGTGCATGGACCGGCCCAATTCTCGGCGTGTGGTTTGTGGGTACGCAAAAGCCCCGGCGCGGATTTCTCTGGATGCTGGCCTTCAGCGTGATTCCCGGCCTGATCTTCGGCTGGCGCAAGATTCCGCTGACCGGCCTGGAGCAGGCTTTCCATTATTTCGGATGGTTTCTGCTCGCCTCAGTGCTCGGCATTCTTCCTTTTACGTATCACCGGTTCGTCAGCCCGCGGCTTTCAGGCTGGCTTTGCACGCTGCCTCTGCCCATCGGGGCCGTGGCGCTCTCCGCGATTCTTCGCGCGCTGCACGTCGAAGGATCCCCATTAGCCGGCTTGCACACCTTCCTCATTCTCTGGTTTGCCGCCACGCTCATCTGGCTTTGGACCCGCGAATCGCACGTGACCTCCATCTTCTTTGGCGCGGGCTTTGTCCTGGCGGGAGCCTTCGAGCTTACCCGAGCCTTCAGCCCCGCAGCCCTTCATGCACCGCTGTATTTCAGCTCAATCTTCGGCGGGATTTGCCTTGGCGCAGCTCTGATCCTGGGCGTTTGGGCGCTCTTTCATCCGATCAAGCAGCGGAGTTGGGCAGCGCGGACTGAGACCGTCGCCCTGCTGCGCAGTCCGTTTACCGGTGAGCCGCTCCAGGTAGCCGTGGAAAACAGAAGAGAAGCGCTCGTGAGCAAGAACGGAGAGCGATTTCCGGTGCGAGATGGTTTTCCGGCCTTCCTCAAACCGGAGGATCTGACCGGCGACAACGGCAAATACAACCATCTGTATGAGACCATCGGCGGCTTCTACGACGATACGCAGCGCGCTTTCTGCGCCTTCCGGGGAGTGGAGGTTGATTCGTACTTCGCAAATTACATGAGTCTGCTCGAAGTGAAAGCCGGCGATTCAGTGCTGGAGACCTCGGTGGGCACCGGACTCAACTTCAAATATCTGCCGCGTGGCGTGAAGCTCTCCGGCCTTGATCTCTCTGCTGAGATGCTGGCGAACTGCCAGAATAATATGCGCCGCTGGAAGATGGAAGCCGACCTGTACATAGGCAATGCCGAGAGCCTTCCCTTCGCCGATTCCAGCTTCGATGTTGTCTTTACATGCGGCGGCTTCAACTTCTTCAGCGACCGCGCCAAGGCCATCCGCGAGATGATCCGCGTAGTCAAGCCGGGCGGCCATTTGATGATCGAGGACGAAACCGAGGAGTACGTGAAGAGCACCTACCAAAACATCCCGTATACCAGCAGTTTTTACAAGGATCGCAAAGAGGCCGTGACTGTGCCCATCGATCTGGTGCCGCCCGAGATGGAGGAGATTCATCTGGAGATGCTGAAGGAGGGCAAGTTTTACGCCATCACCTTCCGCAAACCTGCCCGCGTGCAGAGCGCCGGGCGCAATACAATGGAAGGATGATCTTGGAAACCTTCCCCGTTGGCCCGCTGGCCTGCAACTGCACCATCCTCGGCGACCGTGAGGCCGGCGAGGCCCTCGTCGTCGATCCCGGCGACGAGGTTGGCCGAATTCACAGCCGGCTCGCCGAACTCGGCCTCAAGCTCAAGCAGATTCTGGTCACCCACGCTCACATAGACCATGTGGGCGGAGCGCTCAAGCTCAAGGGGCTCACCGGCGCGCCCATCCTGCTAAACGAAGCCGATCTGCCGCTGCTCAAAATGATGGACCAGCAGGCCGGTTGGCTGGGCGTGGCAACGCCAGAGACTGCACTGCCCGACGAGAACCTGGCCGACGGCCTGCTCGTGGGGCTGGAACGTTACCCGGCTCAGGTCATCTACACTCCGGGCCACACGCAAGGCTCGGTCTGTCTCCACTTCGCCGCGCTCAAGCTTCTGGTGGCCGGCGATACGCTCTTTGAAGGCAGCATTGGCCGCACCGACCTGCCCGGAGGAAACTACGGCCAGATTATCGACTCCATCCACTCCCGCCTGCTTTCGCTCCCCGACGAGACCCGCGTTCTCACCGGCCACGGCCCCGCCACCACCATCGGCGCGGAGCGCAGGAGCAATCCCTTCCTGCGCGGTCAGTGAGCCGGAAAAGCCTCCATCGAGTAACTCGCTGACGATCCTCAGCATTCTCGCCAGGTTCACTTATTTCTATGACGGAACCATTTTGAAAGGTGCGGGCATTTTGCGCTGATGCGGCCCGTCTCGCCGATCTTTCTATAAGTGTCCATATTCTATTGTTTTCTGAAGGTGTTATAATTACGCCACCAACGCAGCCATCGTGCGAAATGCAAAACCGGGGAAGCTCCATCTGCGCTCACGCGAGCATAAATCCGATGCGCACTTTGAAAAGTAACTCTGTACTGTGACTCTCCGGCCCTCGCGCCGGATCCGGCAGAAAGAGAGGCGGCCATGGTAAGAACGCGGCCGATCATGACCAAGGCGCGGCTCGATGGCCTGTATTTGCTGCTGCTGGGGAGCCTGGTGCTTGTCTTGATGGGCACTGTGCTGGCGAGCACATCGTCTGTCGAGATGGTGGATTTCAAAGGGGTCTACTACGACACGCGATGTCTGCTTCAACATACAGACCCCTACATACCCGGTGAGCCGCTGCGTCTTTATCTGGCAGAGGGAGGAAGACTCCCGCAGTCTGATGGACCGCAACAAGTTTTGATGCTTGATATATACCCCCCGACCACATCTATCTTCGTCGCTCCTTTCGCGATGCTGCCGTGGGAGAGTGCGCGTATGCTGTGGATGTTCCTCAGCCTCGGCAGTCTCATCTTCGCCGCCTTCCTGATGTGGAATCTTGGGGCTAACTATACGCCGGAAATCTCAGGCTTGCTGATTGGCTTCATGCTCGCCAACAGCGAATTGGTTCTTGTCGTTGGCAATATGGCTGGGATTGCTATAGGCCTCTGCGTGGTGGCCGTCTGGTGTTTTCTTCGCGGACGGTTTGTCCCGGCCGGCATACTTTGCCTTGCAATTAGCCTCGCAGTCAAGCCCCATGACGCAGGTTTTGTCTGGCTCTACTTTTTACTGGCGGGCGGAATCTACCGGAAACGCGCTCTGCAAACCCTCCTCGTTACTGCCGTCCTGGGCTTGGCGACCATTCTCTGGGTAACCCCCATTGCGCCACATTGGATGCAGGAGCTGCACTCCAATATCATAGTGAACCAGTTGCCCGGCGGGCTCAACGACCCCGCAGCGGCATCAATGGGTTGGCACGGCCTCGTTATGATCACAAGCCTGCAAACGGCCATCAGCTACTTCCGGGACGACCCGCGCATCTACAACTTGGTCAGCTATCTGGTCTGCGGAGTGCTGCTGCTCGCGTGGGGGGTCCGCTCTCTCCGCTCGCGCTTTTCGCAGCGGGGAGCCTGGCTCGCGCTGGCGGCGGTTGTACCTCTTACTCTGCTAGTGATCTATCATCGGGCCTACGATGCCAGACTCCTGCTGCTCACGGTTCCCGCCTGCGCCATGCTCTGGGCCGAGGGTGGGAGGATTGGACGGCTTGCGCTACTGGTGAACACCGCGGGATTCGTGTTGACCGGAGACATCTCCTGGATAGCTGTCCTTGGTCTCATGGGCCGCCTGCTCCCGGCTTCTTCGGCGCTTTCCGCGCAGATGATGATAGCTATGCAGGTCTTTTCAGGCCCGCTCATCCTCCTGCTCATGGGCATATTCTATCTGTGGATTTATGTGAAGCGCGATCCCGACGGTGTTGCACCACCGGTGCCCGCAGAATCGGAGGAAGCGCCGCTTGCGCTTGCATCGCTATAGCTCCATTCACGACGCAAGTGGGTATGAAAATCCGGGATGTCAGACGCTTAATTCATCAAGGACGCAGCCGTAAATTCCAAAATATCTCCCGGTTGTGTCTGCGTGGCGCGGATCGTGCCTGGCGGAAGCTCGATAACGGAGTGTGCCCGGAGACAGCCCGACAGCCGCCATGGACGCACCTCGCTCTTAAGTTTTCTGATTCGATATTTGCGGTCCAGATAGACCAGGTCGATTGGGAACCGCATCCAGAAGGTATGTACGGCCTCGCAGGGGCATATCCACATTCCGCCTCCAGCAGAGAGGCCATCGCGCCCCAGGAGGCCCTTCCTGCGCTTTGAATCAGTATTCGCCACCTCCATCGAAGTGGCGAGCACTGTTTGGCGCGTCAGGTTTGAGACTCGCAGGCGAAGGTCCTGGGGCGTATGGCGGTGTAATGCGAAAGTATTCCGAAGCCACAATGCGATCCGGCGGAACGGATTCATCCCTTTGTCCCCGATCCTCTCGCCTGTCAGCCTCGGCGTTCTGTGCGATCTCTTCTGGAGATGGCCGGCTGCCCGAAGAGGGCAGCCGGGCTTCTCATGGTTGTGATGAGGGAACAGATGAGGTATTGCCTACTGGCATCGCGGATCCTCCCCCGCCAAAGGTTCCCCCGCCCCCTTCAATCACCAGCGGCATCTCCGGCTTCATGCTATCGATCAATTTCTCGACCGGCATGGTTGGTGGAGCGGGCGCTAGGGTGTTGGCCGCGGTCTTGGCATCCGGATTATTCATCGGTATGCCCGAGTTGGGCGGTAAGAACTTTCCAGGAAACTTCAACGAAGGCAACGGATCTCCGGCCGGAATGGGTGACACAATCTCCGGAGTCACGATCACAATAAGCTCGGAATTTGCCTTGGTCTTCTCCATCGACTGGAAGAACTTGCCTAAGATTGGGATGTCACCCAGAAAGGGAATCTTCTGAAAGGAATTGGATTCCGTGTTGTTCAGCAGCCCGCCGATGACGAAACTCTGCCCTTCGGCCAACTCGACTTCGGTGTTCACTTTCCTTTCGGTAATGGCGGGCACCACAAACCCCGAGATTTCCACCTCATCTCCGAAATCGAGGGCACTGACTTCGGGAGCCACCTGAAGGCGGATCGTTCCACGGGGAGTGATAGTGGGAATGAAATTCAGGCGAATTCCATACTCCTTGAACGCGATGGTAACCGCAGGGGCCGAGCCGGCAGTGCCGCCCTGAACCATGGGATAGGGATATTCACCACCGGCCAGAAAGCTGGCCTCTTTGCCATTGGCCGCCAGCAGGTTGGGCTCAGCCAGAACCTGCGACCCCGTCTTGGTCGCATCCGCCTCGACGGTTGCGCCAATGCCCAGGCCGGGATAGAAGGCGGAAAGATTCAACCCGGTCCCGTTGGTAATTGTGGTGGTGGTGGCTGATCCTGTACCAGCGAAAGTGATCGCCGGCTGAGTGAACTGCCCTGTTGAAACGCCTCCAATAAAGTTTCCTGCGCCCAGGTTGTAAAGGTTCCAACCCATCTTGACGTTCGTGCCCCGATCTACGCTGATAAATTTCACCTTGAGCAGAATTTGCGGCTCTGAGGCGGGCACATTGACATTGAGTAGGTTGACGACCTTACCCCCCATTGAGGCGATCTTCACCGCGCGAGCGGAACCGCTCAGATCCTTGACCGTGCCGCGAAGAAAGATGGAACCGTTCTCAGAGCTGACCTTCAGGCTATCGCCAGGAAGCTCCAACCTCAGTTCGCGGCGGATTGCGTCCAGGCTGTCGTTCAGTCCAGCCGAACTGGCGCGCACCGTCACGTTGAAAAACTGCCGGCCACCATGGGTATCCCAGACAATCAGGCTCGTCTCGCCAACAGTCTTGCCTTCCACCATGATCTCGCTCGGGCTGGTCGCATGAACTTCGGCGACTTCACCCAAGCCGATGGCAATCCGCGATACCGGCCACTGACAATCCACCAGTACAGTCTTCCCTACGGCAACTGACAAATCATTCGTCGAATCCTGAATCGAAGAGCCGGCCGGTGGAGAAGGAAGCGGCGGGGTTTGAGCGCGCAGGCCCGCCCCGGCGTACAAAAATATAAGCAATGCGCTGCAACATGCGATCTTAATGCTACTCTTCGCTCTCACTGGCGCCCCCCCGGAGAAGCAAACTTTTCCTGAGACTGTTTTGATCCGTTGAACACCTCGACGACAAAAGCCTGAGGTGCGACGCGCTTTGCAACAGTAGCGCGCTTTGGTTGCGTTGGCGCGGTCGAACCCGCAAAGAGGTTCACCGTAGCCGTGCCGGCAACCGGTGCAACTTTGGTATCCAGCGGGTTGCGCAGCACCAGCCGGATCGTGACCTGATTGCTGGCCAGGCTGAGTGTCTCGGCTTGTTCCGGAGTGACAAGAAGGTTGACCACCTGCACCGGCTTCGCTTTGCCTTCTTTGTCCTTTGTAATATCTGTGCCCGCCGACAATACCTGAATATTTTGCAGGAGCGTTCTCGATTCCGTGCCTTGCGTGTTGTTTTGCTGCCCTGGCGGCGTACCGGAGATTAGTACATCCACGCGCATACCGGGGGTGACGAATCCAGACACGCCCACCACTTCATCGACCCTGACAGCGCAGGCTCTCATTCCGATAGGAATGGCTGGGGCCAATCCCCCGCCGGAGCCGGGAGCTGCCAAGCGGCTCTCTATGATGGGCTCGCCTTCATATAGGTCCGCGATAACACCCCGACCAATCACACTCTTCATGTCCTTCTCTAGAATGGCCTCTTTGGGCGCCGTTCCCGTGATTCCGAGAGTTGTGATGTTATCGGCCGTAAGAATGTTCCCGAGTTTAACGTCCGCCTTAGCCGCCACGACGAGTGTAGTAACCGGCTGTTTTCCCGCAGACTGATTTCGAACAAGGTGTCCGATCAGTAAAGTACATACGCCGGCAATAACAAATGCGACGAGCAGGATCGTGAGTAGTCTTCGGTTCATTTGGAGGCCTGTCTGAACTGGCTACGCCCGGCCAGATTCGCCTTTCTTGTCCCTTGTGGCCAGTCCAGCGCCTTAGGAATCCAATCTTGATTTTACGCCTAAACAGGAGTTGGGTAAAAGTATTATCTCCCAAGTTTTGCCGCTCATCCAGTGTATTATCCTCATGCATCAACAAAGTCAATAGAATGGCCTGAGTCGGGTACGAAGGTACCAAGAGAGTTATAGGTCACTGCGGCGCAGTAAACGATTATGGGTAAGATTATAATTAAGTTATTAAGAGGGACATCAGGGATTTTGTCAGTTCTCGGCCTAGCCGGGAGTGTCCGGAACGCAGCCTCCATTGCAAGTGGGCCCAGACAGCTCGAGGGAGGAATTTCCTAAGGTCATGAGGTCTTCCCTATGATTACGCTGTTCTCTGAGCGGCCGGAACAAGTTCAAAAACCATATGTCTTTGCGGCGTCGGTTGTGCTCCATACCGTCGGAGTAGGATTGCTGGCTTTTGGAATCCTCTCCGCACCTAAAGTCAGAACTCCATCTGCCGCCAATCGTATGGCGGTGCGGCATCTTGACCTGCACTCTCTGGAGGCCCAGTTGCAGCGGGCCAAGCTGGATATTGAGTATCCCCAGCTTCACCCCAAAAAACAAACTTCTCCGCCGGGCCGGAGCACGGCAGCGCAGCAGATGATGCGCCAGGCGGTACAAGCGCCGCCGGGGCCTCAGACCTTGCTCCAGCCTGACATCCTCAAGCCTGTCACACTCTTTGAGAAAATCCCCGTGCCTACGGTCGTAGTCTGGAGCGTGAAAAAGTCTCCGGAAAAAACGATCGTTCCGCCTGTTCCGTTAAAGCCGGCGGCTGCAATCATCAAGCCTTCCATCCAGTTGCCTAACGATGAGCAGAATCTGGCTGACATCGCGATCGCGGCCGCAAATATACCCGCGCCGCTTCAGCCGATTCTCTCCGGCACGACGACGCCTGTGGTTATCTCCGGACCAAAGCCCACGCCGCCGGTCCCTGTAACTACAGCGGCGGGCGCATCGCAGCCCACTTCTACCGCGCTGATGTCGCTCTCCGATTCCCACATGGCGAACGGAGTTGTCAGGCTGCCGCCCGTCAACGAATCGGCGTCTTCAAATGCTCCCGGCGGGTTCACTGCGGGCGAGGCCAGGGACTCCGAAAGATCCACATCGGGGCAATCTGATTTCGGACAAGGCCATACGACCGCACATATTACGCGGTCCATCACCGGCCAATTCGGAGCGGTGGTGGTCGGCTCCTCGCTTGAAGATCAGTTCCCGGATATGCCCGCAGTATGGAGTGGCAGGTTATCGTATACGGCTTATCTGCCCGTGGGTCTTGCCAAAAGCTGGATTCTGCAATACTCACTTCCGCGCTCTGCCGAGGCCGCTGCGGCCGGTAAAGTCACGCACATCGAGGCGCCCTGGCCTTATAACATCGTGCGGCCCAATATAGCTTTTGATTCAGTCGGTGCCGACGCCATCATGGTGCGCGGATTTGTAAATCAGGCTGGCCGTTTCGAGGGGCTGACTGTCGTCTTTCCGCCTCAGTTAGCGCAGGCTCAGTTTGTGCTCAGCTCGCTCGCTCAGTGGCAATGGAGGCCGGCAATGCAGAATGGCCAGAAAATCAAAGTGGAAGTGCTGCTGATTATTCCCGAAGAGCCGGAATAGAGCTGTTCTCCGATTCATTTACTCTTCCCAGCCCCATGCGAGATGGCATTAAGGAAGCGCTGACTAAGTCAATGCTTTGAGGCGGCACGGATTTATCAGTGCCGCAAAAGGCCGCCAAGTCAACGCGGGCTTTACGGCATTTTCGGAGATAGTGTGAACTCGCAGAGGTTTTAAATGTGGGTTTTGCTTCCATTCAAGCGACGAAGACTTATCGCAGGGGCCCCAGTCATGTAATAAGTCAGTCAGCGGATGCGCTTCGGGCCTACATCATTTCTGAAAATGAGTTATCCGCCGAGGGAAAGTTCGTCCGGCAGAATGGACTTAGTCAGAGCCTCTATAACTTTCACTCCAGCGGCGAAGACCTGTCGCCGGGGACCCCGGGCAGGTAATAAGTCAATCAGCGAATATGCGTTAGGGGTATAGCAAGTTAGGGAGCCGCTCTAAAACTCGAATCCCGGCCGAGTCCAATAACAGACGCGGCCGGGATTCGAATTTAATTCTCCTTCACGCAGCTAGTTCAAACTATTCGAGATCAACCGCGGACCAGCCCCCAATGAGTTCGTGATGGCATCGAATATGGCGGCTAAACTGCTCATCGGCGCATTCGTCCCCTTGGTCGCGCACCCGACGCTCGAGCTTTCGGCGTAGAAATCATCCAGCGAATCAGCGAGGTTCTCTATCGTCATGCAGGGAAGGATGTTCGAAGCCCGGGAGGGCAAAGAAACGTTTAACGTGGCGTATGTGGGAACGGTAACGAAGTTGGTATCGGTACATCCATTAGACTCCGAGCCGTAGGCGACCCCGAATACCCTGGTTCCCTGACTCTTCGCATACTGGCCCGCAATCATCGCCTGCTGGCACGGATCAATGGTGGATGGGTACGCCCCGGTGGTCGTATCCATACTCCAAATGCCGATCGTAGTATCGTTCACCTTTTTGGCGCCATCGCCAATCGGGAACTGTTGCAAAGGGGTGTTCGCCTGACCATCACTGACGAAGATGATCGCGTTATTCGTAGCTTGCCCCACAATCAAATCCGCCGACGCCTTTTCGGCAAGGAGCGCCGCCTGCGCCGCATAGATTGCGCTCGCAAAGTAAGTGACGCCACCGCCGCCGCCAGAAGCATAATTCGTACTCGGCTCGGTCATGCATCCGTTGGTAACGCCATTCCCAAACATCTTCACAAGGATGGATGTGGTATCCAACGAATTCGTGTCGGAAGCGTTGTAATATTGACTCGTGAAACCATTCGCATCAATGTTCGTGGGGTCGGCGCTTTGCTGTAAGATCTGGTACGTTCCTGTCCATACCTTAGAACTTGAAGATTGAAGGCCTGTATATGCAACTGGCGTATAGCCGGACTTTGACCCCGTGGGGGGAACCACAGGCAGGGTATACGGCTCTCCCGTCGGGGAGCCTCCGTTGCAGTAGTCACTCGAGACAGTCGTGCTTAGAACGTTGGGAAACGAGAAAAAGCTCACGCGAACAAACGTGGTTGGGTCAGAGTACTTGCAGCTCCCCCCTATCGTGCAGGGATTGAGTTTTTGCAGCATTTCCTGAATGCCATTCATTGCGCACTGCTCATCCGTGTTTCCGCTGCAGTTTGCGTCCGTATTGTTCATTGACGGCGTCGCGTCCAAAATGACCGCGATGTTCCACGGAGTTCTCGGAGGCCCATTCGGTGTTGCGGTCGCGGTCGCTCCAACCTGTAGAGATTTAACACTGAACAAACTCATGAAATACGTAGGCACCTTGGCCGTCTCAAGCACTCTGACGGCGTTTGGAATATTGCCGGTTTTCGCACAGGTCGATGTTATCAAAAGCGCATTGATGCACGGCGTCGTCACCGTTGTGGTAACAGTTGGCATATGAGGGTTGTAGTTGGCTCCGCCTGACGAAGCACTAAGCGCATCCGCGGCGTTTGTTACGGCATTTGAAGTCACGGTAGTGGTGGTGTTGCTGTTGTACAAATTTGGCAGAGCCGCCAGCGCCGCCGCATTGGCAGAGCTCTGGAGCTGACTGCGGACCACATAAGCATGACCGACGTCAATCGAGAGCCCAGCCACTCCAACGAATGCGACCATTCCCAACGCTACAAAAGGCAGCGTCTGCCCGCGCTGGTCGTTTAGCGCTCTCCGGGCAAAAGACACGCACATCGTGCTAATTCTCATCGGATTTACCTCGCCAATCTGGCTTATTCTGCTTGTTGCGTTGAGCTTGCGGAAAGTTGACAATTGCCCAATTTGACTCCAAAGATTGGGTAGGAACAAGGATACGTGGCTGTTACCCCCACGGTGCTTGGAGGAACCAGATTGTCCAAGCATGAACTCCCGGAGACAGGGGCGCCATTCTCATAGAACGTGATGGTGAGTTTCGACGGAGCAAAGTTCGGCGCCGAACTCTCCAGTGCTGTGGTAGCGGCTGTACAAGGGTCTGTCACATTTTCTCCCTGGTTTTGTGCTAGACTCCGCGCTCCGGCGGACACGGCTTGTTGCAGCGTCAGTTCCTGATAGAAGACAATACAGAACGCAAATGCGCCCGTCAGAATCATCAAAAACACAGTGAGCGCTATGGCTGTCTCAATAAGCGCTTGCCCTTCCTCGTTAGAACCAAGAAGGGCGCGAAGCTTCTTGGCAGGGGACGGGGATTCAGCGCCCGTAGTGCTTGACGCCGCAGCCTGTCCGCGCAGATCGTTTTCCCTTTTCATTGTGTACTCCAGTTTATTGTCCATTACGATTGCCCCGTTTAACAACAAATTCGTTTCGCATGGCACCTCGTTTGTTACACCAAAGTACCGTAAGGCTCGCCGGGCGCCTCGGCGGCGCCTAGCCTCTCACCTTGCGCAGTTGCTCTAGAAATTGGTCCAGTTCCTTCTGATCCGCTCCAGCCGCCACTGGATTCTGCGCTTTCTGCCCGGACGGCATGCTCTGGGGAATGAACTGGAGCCCAACGCCATCGTTGCCCCAGCGAACCGCCCTGGAGTGCACTGAAATCGAATGTCCAGTGCCTTCCTGCCCGCTGTCAGTTTCTTGAAGCGTCATCAGAATCAGGGTGCCCGGATACCAGCGCTCCTCCGTCACCACATACAATCCTGTGGAGCTAATGTCCCTGATGCTGTGCGCCTTGGGAGCAGCTCCTGTCCAGTAATACGCGGCCAGTCCGGGAATTCCGCCCCTCAGAGCTTTTCTCAGATCGGGAGCCTTTCTCGGATCAGGAGACCACCAGCGCTCCAACCAGTTCTTCGGCGGCCTGACGTCCTTCATCCCCGGCTCAATCAGGTCCATCTCATACGTCTGCCCGGAGCCGAACTGGCCACTGCTGGAGCGGTCCTCCAATTCCACCACGCCGGGACCTCCGCTCCAAAGTGGCTGTCCCCTCAAAAGAACGGCGCTTTGCACCTTGGTGGCAGCGCCACTTGAACTGGAGAACTTCTCCAGGCGTCCCTGCATCTCCTCGGCCAGGCATAGCACCAGCTGATCGCCTCGCTGGCTCTGCGACGAATAGATCGAGTGGATTGGCAGCGCCAGAACGCTTGAGGCCCGCGCGCTCGATGGGCTCACATGGAATGTAGGAAATGACTCGACTACATCAATGACCCGGGAATCCTTGTCCAGATAAATAAGATCCAGCGGGGCCAGCATATCCGAATCCGTGTCGGGCATTCCCCGGAACGGGTCCATCCAGAGGCCTTCACCCGACCTCAAAGCCAGCTTCTTGAACAGAACCTTGAGGTCCGCGCATGAAATGTCGGTGGCGGCGACTTCCAGACCGAGAAAGCACTCGCGAGTCTGGTTGTATGCGCAAAGTTTTCGCAATTCCATGGAACCTCCGGCCCTCGGCGGGAACCCGAAACCGGGCGCTAACCCAGAATCTCCGCCGTTATAGCGCTTCCCGAAATGGTGTATGGCGAGCCGCGACTGCCAAGTGGGTTTTCCCTCAACCGGGCCCCCTGCGACAGGTCTTGGTCGCTGGGGTAGAAGTAAGAGCTACCTTTCACCACTCTCACCATTCCACGTAAACTCGGGAAATGTTCTAATTCAACCCCTCCGCCAAGAACGCTCATGCAAGTCCTTTCTTGCTCTGCAATGAACCATTCACAAAGCCTGCCTTGGCTAGCGCGGAGAAACCAATTACATCTGCCAGAGAGCTTCGTGAGTGCATACCCCGCCTCGCCCGCTGCCTGTTGCGAGAGAGAGATACGCGGTGCCGAAGAAACCGAGGCCCCTGCCAGAGAAATGATCGAGTCGGCCAGCGAACTCGCGCAGTTTCACCGCGCCGCCGGCCCACTCGCAAAGCGCCTGTTGTTACTTGGTCCGCGTGCGGCGACGCTGAATCAAGACAATCAGGATGACGACAACCAGCACACCGGCAACAGCCCGAATAATCGTTGTACTATCCATGCAATTCCTCTTTCTTAAAGCAAGATACTGAATGCGCTCCCCGCCTTGAACCAAACAAAAGCCGCGCAGGAGCTTAAGTGGAAAAATCTCCGATCCCCAGCAACTGCGAACCGGCCAGCAAAACGAGACTTCGCGGAGCCGTTAAAAAGGATTGCGACCCGCTCTACTTGGTCCGCGTACGGCGACGCTGGATCAGGACAATCAGAATTACGACAACCAACACACCGGCAACAACCCGAATGATGGTGGTACTGTCCATAGCAATTCCTCCTTCCCTTACTGATTAAAAACTTTGAACGATTCCATGATCGAGATCACCGCGGGGCCAAGAACCACCACAAAAAGCGAGGGAAAGATAAAAAATACAAGCGGGAAAATCAGTTTGATAGTGGTCTTCGCCGCCGCTTCTTCCACCGCCTGAACACGCTGCGTTCTGAGGGTGTCGCTGTGAACCCGCAACGTCTTGGCGACGCTGGTTCCAAACGCTTCCGCCTGAACCAGCATGGAAGTAAGATTGCGTACGCAGTCAACGCCGGTCCGATCCGCAAGATGCTTCCAGGCGTCAGCGCGAGGGCGCCCGGCACGTTGCTCCAGCACCACAATGCTCAACTCATCGCACAGCTCCGGCTGGGCATACTTCAATTCCACCGAGGTGCGCGACGTCGCCTGATCCATGCTCAGCCCGGCCTCGATGCAGATCACCAACAGATCAAGCACATCCGGCAAGCCGCGCCGAATCTTGGCCTGGCGGGTCTTAATTTGCCTTCCCAGCCAGAAATCCGGCACCAGGAAACCCAGCCCCAGACATATGGTAATCACGAAAAACGGGCTGAGGCGGAACAGCCCGGTAACCAGGGCCAGAATGCAGAGCAGAAGGGGAACCAATACTTTCGAGCCATAGAAAACTTTGACCGCTGACTCATCGCGGTAGCCGGCGCGCTGCAGGCGCGCGGTGACGACAGATACCTCGGCGTCGCTCTTCGGCAAAACATTCTCGAAGTGTTCGATCACGCCGCCGATCGAAAGGCCCGTCTGCTGAATGGTGCTCATCAGAGATTTCTGTTTGGGCTGCTGTGGGTTGATGGCCTCGGAGATACGCTGAAGCATCTCTTCGCGATAGAACAGGAGCAGTCCCCCGCTCACAATCAGCAGAAAAACGACACAAAAAGTAAAGATAGCAAATCCCATAGAACCCCCTCAAACGTCCATATTGACGATTTTGCGAATGATCAAACCGCCAATCACAATCAGAATGCCGGCCGCCCAGAGAAGCTTGACGCCCAGCGGATTCTTCCATAAAATACTCATCATTTCAGGATTCACGAGATACAGTAGTAATCCCAGCACCATCGGGAGAAGGGTGAGCACCCAACCCGTCATGCGCCCCTGGGCTGTGTGGACTCCAACCTGCCGTTTGAGGCGAAAGCGCTCCCGGATGACATGCGAGGTCTTATCCAGAACCTCGGCAAGGTTTCCCCCGCTCTCCTTCTGGATTATGATCGCGGTTGCGAAAATGCGAAGGTCCTGAAGGGGGACGCGGTTGATCAGGTTGTCCAGAGCGGTCTTCAGTTCAAGGCCGTAGTTCTGCTCCTCGAAACACGTCCTGAATTCGTAACCGATCGGGTCGGCGCATTCACGCGCCACTGAGCCGAGCGCGGCGACAAGGCTGTGTCCGGCGCGAAGAGCACTCACCATTAAATCCAGCGCCTCCGGCAGCCCCTCTTGAAACCGGTCAAGGCGCTTGTTGCGCTTATAAAACACAAATAGAAAAGGCGCGGAGCCCATCAGCAGACCGATCGGCAAAGCCATGAGAACGGAACCCATGCGCAGGTAAGCCAGATATGCCGGGATAGCAAAGCACAATCCGCATCCCGCCAGCAGGCTTCCCGTGCTCCATTTGAGATCAGCCTGATAGAGCAACGCTTGGAGCCGCGGCGCCAGCTCGATTTGATCCAGCTTCTTGTTGAGCCAGGGGATGGCGCTGAATTGTTCGTTCTTGCGAAAATTGGTGAGCGCTATGCGATCTTCCTGCCTGTCCGTCGCCAAGGCCGAGTCGAGCGTGGCGTGAACCTGCTTGGACCGCTCAGAGGCACCGCTGCTAACGGCAACCAACACCAGGGCGATGACCGAGAACACGCCCAGGAATGTCAAACTGATGATCAACACCATAATTATTGCCCTCCTTCCCGCTTAATTGACCTGGGTTTCGCGTTCGAACAGGACCGGCGGGAGGACGATACCAGAAATGCGAAGCCGTTCAAGGAACCGGGGACGGATGCGCGTCGGCGTGAATACACCAATGACCTTGCCGTCAGGACCAATGCCCTTCCTCTCGAAAGTAAATATCTCCTGCATGCTGATGACGCTCTCTTCCATGCCGGTGATCTCGGCTACGCTTGTCACCTTGCGCGTTCCATCGCTCATGCGCGTGGCCTGCACGACGATCGTGATGGCGGACGCAATCTGCTGACGGACGGATTTCTCGGGCAGATTCATATTGCTCATGGCGACCATCGATTCGAGCCTGGAAATGGCATCGCGCGGCGTGTTGGCGTGAATCGTGGTCATCGAGCCTTCGTGCCCGGTATTCATGGCCTGCAGCATGTCAAAGGCTTCTTCTCCGCGGACCTCGCCCATGATGATGCGGTCGGGGCGCATACGCAGGCAGTTGATCAGCAGTTGGCGCTGGCGAATCGCACCCTGCCCTTCAATGTTCGGCGGACGGGTTTCCAGGCGCACGATGTCTTCCTGGGCCAGGCGCAGTTCGGCGGCGTCTTCGATAGTGACAATGCGCTCGTTGCGCGGAATGTACTGCGACAGAATATTCAAAAAAGTGGTTTTGCCGGCGCCCGTGCCGCCCGCTATGAGGATGCTGATTCTGGCTTTCACCGCGGAGGAAAGCACTTCCATCATCTCCGCCGAAACGCTCTTCAACTGAACGAGCTGATTGGCCGCCAGCGGGCCTGTCCCGAAGCGGCGGATAGACAGGGAAGGCCCATCCAGCGCCAGCGGCGGAATGATGGCGTTAACGCGGGAGCCATCGGGCAATCGCGCATCGACCATCGGAGAGGACTCATCCACGCGACGGCCCACGCGCGACACGATGCGGTCGATGATCTGCATAAGGTGCTGGTCATCGCGAAAGGTCGTATCCACCCTTTGCAGCAGCCCGCCCTTCTCAATGAACACATGATCCTTGTTATTGACCAGGATGTCCGAGATCTTCGCGTCTCTCAACAGGGGCTCAAGCGGGCCAAGGCCGAAAACCTCATCGAGCAGATCCGCCTGTATTTTCTCCTGCTCGTCGAAGTTCAGTGGAACCCGCTGGTCGGCAATAATCTCCTTGACAATGCCGGCCACCGCCTGTCGGGCCTGACTCGAGTTGACGCGCGACAGTTTCTCCAGATCCAGCTTGGAGATCAGGGTCCTATGTATTTCCGCCTTGTACTTTTCCAGGTTCAGAAGTTCCACGTTCCGCCTCCCAATGTGACAGAATGCTCGTCCGCTCGGTCACCAGTGCACACCGATGCTCAAGACCAAAAGACAGGAAGGAGCCAGAAGGCTCGTTACCCGCCCAAAGTGAAGGTCACGCTCACCGTGGTTTCGACTTCCACTGGCTCTCCATCGAGCAAGTAGGGCCTGTATCGCCATGTCCTCACGGCATCCATCGCCGGTTGGCGCAGCATGGTCGGCCCGTTGACAACGCGAAGATTCTCAACCTGTCCGCCCTTGGAAATCGTGGCTTGAATCACCACCGTGCCTGATACCCGGGCTTCCTTGGCAATCTGCGGATAAACCGGCGCAGTCTTCTGGATCAGCAAACCGCCTGCAACGCCCGCCGAAATACTCATCACCCTGGGAGCTGCAACTTTTACGTTGGGTGCGTTCTTGCCACCGAAGACGTTGCCCCCTGCGCTGCCAAGGCCTTCCATGCCACCCCCAAAACCCGCGGATGGCGGTTCCTTGCCGGCAAGCATCTTGAGGTCGTTCGGAATCCGCGAAGGCGCATTGAGCTGGCTGTTGATCACATCCGACCGCGAGCGCAGCTTTTGGTCTGGCGTGGGGGTGGTTGCGGTGGTGGCTGTTGGCGCCGCGACCGGCATGGACGCTGGCAGATTCGAGGCCGCCGGCACCACCACATTCGTCGTCGTCTGTTGGGCGGCAACTGGAGGCTTCGGCGTAACAGGCCCCGGCCGCGAGCGCATATAGCCCACCGTGCCGAGAATAAGCAGAACCGCGACAGAGCCAATGGCGGCAAATGCCACCATCCCCTTGCGCTTGCCCTTGCCCTCGGGCTCGTCCTCGAGCTCTTCCTCGCGCTCGGCCTTCGGCGGCGCTACTGCCGCCTTCACGCCATTGCGCTTGCGTGGCTGAAAGAGCTTCTCAACATCCTCTCGTGCCGGCGCCGGTCTGCTCGCGCCGGCGCTATGCTGTCGATCCACCACGGGCGATGCGGCGGCTCGCGCCGTCGCTTGCCTGGCGGGCTGAGCTACGGGTGCTTCGGGGGCTTCCCCGTTATCCCATTCGCTGAAATCCGCGGGAAGAGTATCGGGTTTTTCCTTCTCTATTTCTTCTGGAGGTACCATTGTCCATCGGCTCCCTTCACATAGGTAGCGCCTTTGTAAGAACGCGTTTGACCTTCGCCCTGCCCGTTGGGTATGTCGCCGAGTTGCGCCCCCGGCAGGTCAGAGCTGTCTTCGTTTGAATCAGCCATTGCAGGCATCAGCGATGCGATGTTAGGCAGACCTTCCACCACCAGCGAAACAGAACCTTGCGCCGTGGTATAGTCCGCAGCGTCCGTTGGAGTGAAGGTTACTGAAAGTATATGCGTTCCCCCGGCAATTACGGTACCCGCCGCGGGAGTATATGCGAATGTCCCTGGAATCAATGATGTGGCATTCAGTTGAGTGGCTCCGAGCGGCGTGCCGTAGGAAATGGGCTCCGGTGTCTGCCAGGTGACGATCGGCGTGGCTTTGTTGACCGTGAGCGATACGGTGGCCTGCGCCGTGGTGTTGTCCGCGCTGTCTTTGGGCGTGAAAACCACCGAAAGAGTATGGTTTCCAGCCGAGAGCATCTCTCCCAGGACGGGGGTATAGGCGAAGCTCCCCGTCACCGATGCCGTGGCATTCAGTTGGGCGGCGCTGAGCGCGGTGCCGTAGGAGATTGCCGCGGGCGCTACCCAGGTGATAGCAGGGGTTGCCTTGGTGACTGTGAGCGACACGGAAGCCTGCGCCACGGGGAAATTGGCGTCTGATGGAGTAAAGGTTACCGAAAGCGTATGCGTCCCTGTTGCCAGCACTTCGCCTGCGGCGGGAGCGTAAACGAATTTTCCCGGGATTGAAGCCGTCGCATTGAGCTGGGCCGCACCGAGCGCCACGCCGTGGGCGATGGGGGCTGGCGCCGCCCACGTGATCGCTGTCGGCTTCGCCTTGGCGACCGTGAGAGAGACCGTAGCCTGCACTGCGGCATAGTCTGTGGCATCGGTTGGAGTGAAGGTGGCCGAGAGCGTGTGCGTACCCGCCGCCAGCACCTCGCCCGCCCCGGGCGCATACGAAAATTTTCCCGGAACTGAAGCAGTGGCATTGAGCTGCGTCGCACTGAGCGGGGAACCATAGGCGATAGGAGCAGGGGCCGGCCATGTCACTGCAGGCGTCGCTTTGGCCACTGTAAGCGACACAGCGGCTTGCGCCACGGTGTAGTTCACGGCGTCCGCCGGGGTGAAGGTTACCGAAGGCGTATGCGTCCCGGCCGCGAGCACGGCGCCTGCGCCGGGAATATAAACGAACTTTCCCGCAGCATTTGACGTGGCATTCAGCTGACTGGTCCCCAGCGGGGTGCCGTAAACAATCGGAGCAGGAGACGGCCACGTGATGGCTGGCGTCACTTTGCTGACAGTCAGCGATACTTCTGCCTGGGCCGAGGCGTAGTTCGTTGCATCCGTCGGAGTGAAGGTTGCCGAAAGCGTATGCGTTCCCGTTGCCAGCACCGTGGCTGCGGCGGGAGTGTAGACGAACCTGCCAGGAACCGATGCCGTGGCATTCAGTTGACTCGTGCCCAGCGGAGTGCCGTATGCCGCTGGAGCTGGCGCTGACCACGTGATAGTTGTCTTTGCCTTTTCGACGGTAAACGGCACCGCAGCCTGCGCCGTGGTGTAGCCCGAACCATCTGTAGGAGTGAAGATGGCCGTCAACGTATGAACTCCAGCCGCCAGCATCTCGCCTTCCGCCGGGGTGTAATCGAACTTTCCCGGTACGGATGCAACGGCATTCAGCTGGATCGAGCTGATCGCGGCGCCGTAAGTGACCGGAGCTGGCGTCGGCCACGAAACGGCTGGCGTTGCCTTGGTCACTCTAAGCGTCACCGATGCCTGCACCGTGGTGTACGCTACCGAATCCGTGGGCGTGAAGTTTACTGAAAGCGTATGCTCTCCAGCGGCGAGCATCTCGCCAGCCCCAGGGGTGTAATCAAATCTTCCCGGAACCGATGACAGGGCGTTGAGCACATTCGTGCCAAGCGCGCTGCCATAGGCAATGGGAGCAGGCGTCGACCATGCAATGCCGGGCGTGCTTTGAATCACTCTTACTTCAGGCGCCACCGCTGGCGCCATCTCTATTGGCGCCCTCTCTATTGGCACCCTCTCTATTGGCACACTCTCTATTGGCGCCCTCTCTGCTGGCGCACTCTCTGCCGGCGCTTTCTCGGCCGCCGCTTTCTCCAGCCGCCATTCCCCATCCGCGCCCTTTACATAAGTGGCGCCTTTGTAGACGCGTGTTTCCGGCCCAACCTGCGGCTTGGCGGCGCTGACCGTCGGAGTTTCTTTCAGGTGCCATTCACCGTCCGTGCCCTTCACGTAGGTGGCGCCCTTGTAAGTACGTGTTTCAAGCTCTGCCGACTGGCTCGGGGAGCTGACGATCTGCCGCGTTTCCTGCTTCGTCTCCGCATGAACCATGCGATCCGGTTTGTCGATTGGAGTGACGTGCTTCTGCGTTCCCGTCGTCAGAACGCGGACCGCCGGAGCAGCCGGTGCGGCCCTCTCGGGAATCTTCGGCGTGGCCTCGGGCTCGGACTCGGGCTCGGCATCGTCATCCGGGCCGGAGCCCAGCCCGAGCCGTGTCAGTGATCCCTCATCCCTCGGGTCAATCGTCTTCGATGAAAAGCCTCTGCTGAAGCTCTTCAAACTGAAGCCCTTCCTCTTCTCCTGGACCGGAGGCAGGCCGCAAGCGGTGCGGGCCATCTGTCGAATCAGCCGGGATATGGGCGAGTCTTCCAGCGCCAGAGGAATCGCAGAGGTCTGCATGCGCCGCACTGCATCGGAGTCGTCGGGGATTTTCCATTGCGCCGGACGAGTGAGCGCCTTGGTGATCTGGTCTTCGCCAACGCCCATGGAGCGAGGCTCATACCGATTCAGTATGATCTCGAGCTTGGGGATCCCGGTCGAGAAGAACTGCGAGATCAGGCGATTCGAGTTGCGCAGTCCGGCGATGCCGGCCTGAATGACCAGATAGACCGTCGAGCCGTCCTTGAACAGGCTCGTCCCCATCAAATCCAGCCTGGAACCCATATCGACGATTACGTTTTCGAAGTCCTGCCGCGCCACTGATATCAGCCTGTCGAAGGCCTCGGCGGGGGCATCAAAGCTGGGAAACTTGCCCGGCGCTGCCAGCACGGAGACTCCCGAACTATGCTTGACCAGCAGCTTCGAGAGAAAACTCGAGTCCAGCCGCGCGGAATTCTGCAAAGCGTTGATCGTCGAATATTCCGCCACCACCCCCAGGTTGAGTCCCGCGTCTCCCAGCGGCAGATCGAGATCGATCAGCAAAGTGCTTTGGCCCGATTCCTTGGCAATGGCTACCGCAAAATTGCAAGCCAGCGTGGTGGCGCCGTCGCCGCCCTTGGCGCCGAGGAACGCCAGCAGCCTCCCGCTCGCCTTCTTGGAAGCCCGCGTGGCCGGACGCCGCGCAGAAGCCCTGACCAGAGCCTCCGCCATCGTGCTCTGAGAGAAGGGCAGCGTCAGAAACTCCCTGGCGCCCGCACGCATGCAGTGGACCAGCAACTCTGAATCGGCCTTCGTCGAATAGACCATCACCGTCGCCGCGCCCCTGGCGCATATGCTTTCCACCAGCTCCAGGGCGTACTCCGGGTTGCTGTCCAGATCGATGATGATGACGTCGTAATGCTGCTCCAGCAGCTTCGGCACATCGTCCAGGCTGGGAGGATACGACGAGAACTCGCGGATTTCGCCGCCTTGGCAATTGGCCAGCGCGCTGGCCGCCGCCCTGCGGCGATCCTCATCCGGACCGATCAGCGCAATCGACAGCACATCGCTGCCCAGAGAGTCCGGGTACTGATCATCGAGATAGTGGGAAGAGTCTGAATTCACGGGATTATTACCCTCCTCCGCTTGTGTCTTTCCTCGCGGGTTTGACGAAAGTTGGTAAGACGACTGCCAGTTGGACATGTTACCCAGCTCCAAATCTTCAACGCGCAAAAAACGACAAAAGCGTTCCGATTGCGATCGCCGGAGCGTATGGCATCCTGCGCTTCAGCGGATTGGCCAGAGTCAGCTCCGGATCGCGCTTCATTCCGCGCTGCTTCAAGCCAAAAACAAGATCGCCTGCGCCGGTGAACAATTCCTTGAAAAAACCGCCAAACACCGCCCAGCACAGCACCATGAATCCTCCTGCGATGCCGGCGTACACCATTGCAAAAAACAATTGCATCGGGCCTATCCAGGCCCCCACCGCGGCACAGAGCTTTACATCCCCTCCGCCCATGCCGCCCAGCCAGAACAACAAACCGAAAACCAGAAGGCCAAGGCCCATACCCGCAAAGCTCTGACCAAGACCGGCGAAACTTTGCCCAAAACCTTGCCAGCCGATGCCGTGGCCGCTCCCCTGCCAGTCGGAACGCAAAGGGGAAATCACAATCCCCGCCAGCAGAAATGGGAGCACCAGCCAGTTGGGGATGCGACCGCTGCGCAGGTCCGTGCAACTAGCCACACAGAGCACGAACACCGTTGGCCACCATGCAAAGAAGTGCATTTCCCCATATTCCTTCTTCCCAAACCCCGGGAGACCGCAATCTAGCAATTCCATAACCATTCATTGCAATTGTCGCGCCAAACTAGAAAGGCTCAGAAACCGCCCGGAATCATAGAGTTCTCAGCATCTGTCCAAATGGGTGTACACGGATGTTTACTGAGATGCGCCGCAGGGTGAAGCGGGTCGTTTACACCCGCCAAAAGCTCACGTCTGAAACCGCCTGCCCCACATTTCGGATCCCAATGCAAGTCCACAGAACGAAAAAGGATGCCGTTCGAGGGCCTTTCCAAGGAATGCCTGAACATTAGTAACCACAATTCGCATTACTAATGTTATTTCCATGATACGCTAAAGTCAGGTGAGAGTGACTCTACTAACTGATCACCATTAGCACAGGCTTCGTTCCGTTCCAGCTGCAAACCAGCTAAAGCGGTTCTAACTAATTGAAAATGAATAACATATTTCCTGCCCCAAATCCGGTTCACTTTTAAAGCCGGACAGAAGGATTCTCCAGCCGCTGGTGGGCATTTAACCTCCCCGCTGCTAGAGGTACCTTAAATGGTCCGCCTTGGACAGGAGAGTAACAAAATGCTCTCGACACGGACATCATCGGACGATAAGATTGGGAGCAAAGTCGGTAATTGTCAATTTAGGGCTGTTTGGAATTATCGTCGGCTGGGTAGTTTTCATGGTGGCTTGATCCCAGCGTCAGGCGTTTTTCTGCGGCATTGCCGGCGATTGAAAGGATCGATCGCAACTCCTCCGCTTCCCCCCTGGAGCCGATTAAGAAACCGGCGGTTCGCAGCCGGCGATTTAGCAACTGACGGTTGGTCCGTTGGTGATTTGACAGCTAGTTATTGAGAACGGGTCCAGTAATGATCAAGATCGGATTGTATTCGGAAGACCGCACGCTTCATACGCTGCTTTCCTCAGCCCTTGGCAAGGAATTCGAGGTTCTGCTCGAAGCGGATGAGGATGGGATGAATCTGCTGCGCGCCGCCGGCGATTGCGATGTCATGATTCTGGATCTGCATTCGAACCATGACTCGCTGCAAGACCGGATTGGCTGCACCCAGCGCCTGATTGCTACCAAGGTTCCCGCCGTGGTCATGGCGGACGATGGTCTTCGTTCGACCGCGTTTGAACTGGTTCGGACTGGAGCTTTCGGTTACTGCCGCAGGCCGCCCTCGATTCGCGATCTCAAGACCATGCTCAGCCGGGCGTACGAGAACTCCACGCTCAGGCACCAACTGCAGACCGTACAGCAGCAGTTGGAGGTGCCCGGCACATGCGACCAGCTCATTGGATCGAGCCCGCAGATGCAGCGGGTTTATCAACTGATCCATCGCGTTACCAACCTCAACGCCTCCGTGCTGGTCACCGGCGAAAGCGGAACCGGCAAGGAACTGATTGCTCGCGCCATCCACAATCTGGGCTCCCGCGCCAACCGGCCGTTCGTGGCAGTTTCCTGCGGCGCCATCCCTGAGACCCTGATCGAAGCCGAGTTGTTCGGTCATGAAAAGGGCGCGTTCACCGGGACGGTGGGCGCACGCGAAGGCTACTTCGAGCAGGCCGCCGATGGCACGCTGTTCCTGGACGAGATCGGCGATCTGAGCATGTTCACGCAGGTCAAGCTGCTCCGCGTCCTGCAGCAGATGGAGTTCAACCGCCTCGGCAGCAACAAGCTCATCCCCCTGCGGGCGCGCCTGATCTTCGCCACGCACCAGGACCTGGGAAAATTGGTGGGCGAGGGAAAATTCCGCCAGGATCTTTTTTACCGCATTAACGTCATGCAGATTGAATCGCCCCCCCTCCAGGAGCATCCCGAGGACATCCCGCGGATTGCGCGGCATTTCCTGCGCCAGTATGGGCAACTGTTCCAGAAGCCGATGGAGGATATCGATCGCGAAGCATTGCTGATGCTCCAGACCTACACGTGGCCCGGCAATGTGCGTGAACTGGAAAACGTGATGCAGAGGGCCATCATCCTCGCTCCCGGAAAGAATGTTCGCGCGGAAGATTTGAGTTTGAGCACCGAGGATCCAGAAGTTGACTCCGGTGACAATGGCGACATCGTCGATATCGCCGATTATCATCCCGCCGGTTCCTTCGAGCGGCAGCTGCGCGACTATAAAGTCAAACTGGCCGAAACCGCTGTTCGTGAAAACAATGGGAATAAGACGCTGGCGGCTCGCAGCTTATGCATCTCCAGAGCTTATTTGCATCGTTTGATCAGGCTGAGTGAACCCGACGCACCCTTCGAGCAGAACCTTCGGGATGTGGAGTCTGCTTGAGCGCGACATCTCCAGTGGCGGGCCGCAAGGCTCACTCCGCGCTGTATCGAATTCTGCATAAGATCTTCTCGTTTCCCGTCATGCTGGCGGGCCTCCTGGCCGTGCTGGCCGTGCTGACTGTCCGGGCGCGCTTTGACGACCCGGATATGTGGTGGCACCTCAAGACCGGTGAAATCATATGGACCACGCACACCATCCCTCTTGCGGATATCTTTTCTTACACAACTAACCATCAATCCTCGATCCCGCAGGAATGGCTCTCGCAAGCAGCCATTTACGGCGCCTGGAAATGGGCAGGATTTTCGGGCCTCATGTTCTGGCTCTGTTTGCTTACCACCGCCGTCCTCATCGCAGGGTATGTTCTTTGCTCGCTCTGCGGCGGGAATGCCAAAGTGGCTTTCCTGGGGGCCGTGATCATCTGGATCTTTGCCACTGTCGGCTTTGCCGTTCGGCCGCATATGATTGGCTACCTGATGCTGATCGCGGAACTCGTGCTCATCCACCTTGGGCGCACTCGCGATCCGCGCTGGTTCTTCTCGCTGCCCGTCTTGTTTGCGCTCTGGATCAACTGCCATGCGTCTTTCATGCTTGGAATTATCCTCGCGGCCGTCATTCTCTTCACTTCCTTTTTCAGCTTCCAGGCAGGTTCGCTGACGGCGCAACGGTGGAACCCGCGCGCACGGCTCATGATGGCGTTTTCGCTGCTCCTTTCGTTGCCGGCGCTGTTTCTCAATCCGGATGGCGTCCGGCAGATTCTCTACCCCATCGATACGCTCCTGCATCAGCCTGTCGGCCTTGGCAGCGTGCAGGAGTGGGCGCCGCTTAACATGACCGAGGGGCGCGGCGTGGCGCTACTGGCTGTTCTGATGTGCATATTCCTTCTAGTGGCCGTACGCCGATCCGAGTTGTTTTTCGATGAGCTGTTTTTGTTGGCGATTGGCACATGGATGGCCGTCAGCCACATGCGGATGCTGTTCCTGTTTGGCATCCTGGCCGCGCCGATACTCTCCCGCCTGCTCGCGGATTCCTGGGAGGGATATGACGCGCAAACAGACCGCATCTGGCCGAACGCCGTCATGATCGGCGCTTCCCTGCTGACGATTTTCCTCGCCTTCCCCTCAGGCCGGAACCTGGCAGAGCAGGTGGAGAATCAGAGCCCTCAAAAGGCAGTGGAATTTATTAAAGCCAACCACCTCACGGGACCCATGTTGAATGACTACGACTCTGGAGGCTACCTGATATGGGCGGCGCCGGAGCACCCGGTATTCGTGGACGGCCGGGGCGATGTCTACGAGTGGTCGGGAGTCCTCGCCGAATTCGGAAGATGGGCCACACTCCAGAGTGATCCCAATGTGCTTCTTCAGAAGTACAAGATCAGCTTCTGCATACTGAACCGCCAATCCCCGATGGCTCACGTCTTGCCGCTCATGCATGACTGGAAGATGGCCTACGAAGACAACAACTCCGTGATCTTCGTACGAACCACGCCAATCTGAGTAACTTTAAGAGAAGACCTTAGGTGTGTGAGTTATATTCGGGCGGCCCGGCAATCACCAGCCCGCTGGTCTGCCGTCCGTGAATATACCAGCAGCACCAGTTTGTTTCATGCTCCTGGCTGTCCGCCGGCGCAATCAAATCCTTGTACGTCACCTTTCCGTAGAGAAAGACCCTCTCTTCCCAGGTTTCGATGCGCCTGAACCTTTCTTCCGAGTCGCAAAGACCTCTCACATCGTCCCGGCCGAAAGGCTTGATGGGCGTGGATTCACCGGGAAGCAAAATGACCGGGGAGAGCGGTGCATCCGTCTTCTGCTCTCGATATTCCGGGGTACGGGGAAGGTGCTTCTCGTCGATGGTAACCTTGCTGCCGCTCATGGTGGCCGTGATCCTGCCGGGAGTGCGTCCGCGGTTCGTGGCCATCACGGTAAAACTGTTTTCCGCGCTCCGGGATGGCTCCACGGTCATCAGAATCCAGGGCCTTTCCGAATGGATGAGCGCCTGAGCATTTAACAAGGCAGCCTGAGCGCTCACTGCGGCAGCCTCGGCAGCGGTTTCAGCATAACCCGTCTGGCGGTCGATCTTTTTCAGCAGAGAGAGAGCCAGGAGGATGCCGCCCCACCCCACGATTGCCAGTACCACTGTTGCCGCCCAGGCAATTTTGTCGTGCAAAGCCCATTCCAGTGGGGTGGGCGGCGGATTGGCGACCGTGATGTGCTGCACCGGTTCACTGCTGCCGCCACTTCCGCTATCGAGACTTTGCGTGGGGCTGGATGTCACTGGCGGCGCGGTCGTGGAAGGGGCCGAAACAGGCGGAGTTTGCTTATTCGCTCCGGTGTGGCCATTTGCCTGAGTACAGACCGCCGCAGGCGCCTGCATGAGAGTCAGCAGCGCCGCTGTGATCGCCAAGCCCTTGAGGTTCATGGGGCAAATGTATCACATGCCCTCTGGAATTTCTGCGTCCGGCGGCCGCTTCGACGCCTGCCCGCATCCGCTAGGTCAACACATCCACGCCACGCCAGAAGGCCACGTGTCCCTTGAGCTTGCGTGCCACCGGCTTGGGGTCAGGGTAGTACCACGCCGCGTCCAGGTTGTCCTCCCCGTCAATCAGCAGCGTCATGTAGCGTGCCTGGCCCTTCACGGGGTCGAGAGAGGTCGTTGTGCTGGGGCGAAAATACTCCCGCTTCAGGCTCGTCTCAGGGAAGTAGACGCTCCCATCAACGGTCACCGTCTTTTCACTTTCGGCAATGACTTTGCCATTCCAGATTGCTCGTGCCATGGGTTATTCCGGTCACATCCGTTTCTACCCTCTATCGGCGCAAAACGCGGCTCGGCGAGAGTAACGGATATGACAATAGCAGAGATTCGCGGGCATGGCGAGTCCCCACGTTCGGAAAACCAGGAAGGGGCTATTTGGCCTCGGCAATGGCGTCGATGTGGACGCTCTTCTTGTCCGCATTCGCGGTGGCCGTGACGGTCACGTGGTCGCCATAGAAGGCCTTCACCGCATCGGGGTTGTCGATGGTCCAGACCGCTTTTTTGGCCTCGTCCACAAACACCGGCGCCGCGCCGCCTTCGATGCATTTCTTCACGCAGGTTTTTCCTGTCCCGGTATGCTTGGCGCCGCACATCGAGTCGGAAACCCATCCGTTGATTTTGGTGGGTTCAGAAGCGCCAGCCGCGACCGCGGTCAGGCCAAAAACAACTATCAGCAGGGAAAGGACACGGTTCATGGAAACCTCCAGGGGAATTGGGGATCTCGAACAACTTTTATCTTGCTCCTGCGCGCCGAGATTCGGCAAGGGCATTCTGTCAGGGCTTCGGCGGGTAAGAATACTGGCCGTGCGCCTCCTGCCGTGCGGGCAAACTGTTGCGCCGGGCTTCCACGTTCTTGAGCACCGCCTCATAGCGCTGGGCCGCGGCTGAAAACCGGCTCACCAGCTCGGCCGTCTTCGTCAGGAACCCCGGATTCTTCTCCCGGATGCCATCCAGAATGGGCGAAAACTTGGCCAGCATGAAAAATCCCTCGGCGTTGCAATCCACAAACAACTCCGCCGAGACCGCTCCGTGCAGCACCATCGCCGCCGCCATCTCCCAATAGGTGAGCACCTGCCGCAGCCATGCGTTGTGCGGGTCGGCGGGGTTTTCCGCCACGGCAAAAAACTCCTCGGCTGTGGCCGGCCAGAACTCGCCCGTCACCCACGCGCGCGCTTGGCGCATCACCGTTTCCGTGCGCAATTCATAGAGCCTGAGAATAATTTCGGCATCCGCAGGCGTTGCAAGCATCCGTTCCATCAGTGGGTTTCTCCGCTGCCCCATACTAACGGATTCAACCGAAGCGCGCTGCGCGCAGTTTTCTGGAATGGGCTCCCAGGCCGCAAAGCTGGCAGCGGAGTGAGCGCCAATCGCCCGCCGCCGCATTTGCCCATGCCCGCCCAAATGGCCACTGACAAAGAGCTAAGCAGATGTATCGACCAGGCTTCCCGAACCCTGCCCGTTCTGCACCAGGTAGCTTGCCAAATCCTGCAATGCGCCCTGGATGCCTCCCGTATTCAACGAGGCGGTGATTGTCGAGATCAAGGTATCGAGCGGATTGGTAGTCTGGGAACTGGAAGCAAACGAGGCGTCCCCGCTCTGCAAGTCCTTCTGAACCTTGGCGATGTCCGTCTTTGCCGAGGAGGTGTTTCCTGAAGTCAGGTCTTTCAGAAGCGAGGTCACGTCTTTGGTAAGACTACTGGTGGCGTCCGTGGTGGAACCTGCGGATTGCTGCGCTGCCAAGTCTGTCTTGAGCTTGGCGAGGTCGGACTTTGCCCCGGTAACGTCTCCGGAAGTCAGAGCCTTGAGCAGCGCAACCATATCCTGCGTAAGGACATCGAGCGGGCTGCTGCTGCTGGTGCTGCTGGCGGCCGTGGACGTCGTACTGACAGCAGCGGCGCTGGCTGTCGCGGTTTTATTTGTGCTCGTGGCCATGGCTTCGAGCGCTTGTTCTAAAAGCGATGCAGACGAGACGACAGATATCGACAAGATAGGGCTCCCTTCAGAGTCGTAAACGCTTGGCTTACGCCCTATCGGCATCTGTGCGGTAGGATTTCAACGAATTTTCAATTTAATTTTGCGCAGGCTAAGAGCCTCTATATAAGTCGATGCTTTGAAAGGTCACGACTGGTGGGTCAGTGCTTTAGCCCGACTGCCGCAAAGGCTGCAAAATCAACGCGGGCTTTAGCCCCTGAGGAAACATCTGTCTGACAGAATGTACTGAATCAGATTTTCCCTGAAGCAGCGCCGTAAAAAGCGCACCCTCGTTGAGAGTCTTCAACGAGGGTGCGCTTTTGAGGGCTTACGCGTGTGCTCTCTCCTATACCGGCTGCAATTCCTTTTTGCCGCCCTTTTTCGCGGCCTTCTTTGCGACGGGTTCCGCATCCGCCTTGGCAGATTCTCCCTCCACCACCGGCCCATGTGTCTCGGCCGTGGGCAAGGGCGGCGCATCTCCAATCCTCTTGGAGTAGCTGCACACCACGGCGCTTGCCACCACCGCCGCAGCGCCTTTCTTCGCACGCTTCTTCGGCGCAACCTCTTCCTCGGCCGCCTTCTTCTTGTTCGGACATTCCAGATAAATGCCCGAGCGCAGCGTCTTCTCCACCAGATACGGGCTTCCGCACTCCGGACATTTCTGCGCCACTGGCTTGTTGTTCGAGGTAAAGTCGCACTTGGGATAATTCGTGCAGCCCCAGAAGATATTGCCGCGTCGCGCCTTGCGCTCGGCCAGGTCGCCCACGCCGCACTTGGGGCACTTCATCCCTTCAATCAAATTCTGCTTTACGTACTTGCACTTGGGATAGCCGGAGCAGGAAACAAACTCGCCATAACTGCCCTGGCGCAGCACCAGAGGCTTGCCGCACTGAGGGCAATCCTCGCCCGTAGGCTTGGGCGCGGACACCTTCTGCTGCTGTTTGCTGCTCAGCTTGCGGAATGTCTTGCACGGCGGATCTTCGTTGAACCCCGGGCACGACATGAACATCCCAAACGGCCCGCGCCGGAGCACCATCACACGCCCGCAGTTATCGCAATACTCCTCTTGCTCGACGGCCTCTTGCCCCTCGGGCGTATTCATGTCGGGCTTGCCCGCCGTGTTTTCCTTGGTAAATGTACAGCTCGACTTATCTTTTTTGTCATAAGCTGAACACGCATAGAAGCTGCCGAACTTACCCCACTTCAAAAGCAGCGGCGAACCGCATAAGTCGCACTTTTCGTCTGTCTTCTTCTCCATGCGCTTGATGTCGCGCATCGTCGTGCCGGCATCCTTGAGTTCACCTTCAAAGTAGGTATAGAAGCCGTTGAGCAGAGTGGTCCACTTCTCGTTGCCTTCTTCGATCTCGTCCAGCTCGCTTTCGAGTTTGGCCGTGTAAGCAATGTCGAAGATATACGGAAAGCTCTCCACCAGAAGGTCGCAGACCACCATCCCAATCTCGGTGGGATAAAACCGCCCGCTGATCTTGGTCGCGTACTCGCGGTCCTGGATGGTGTTGATAATCGACGCATAGGTCGACGGCCGCCCAATGCCCCGCTCTTCAAGCTCTTTCACCAGCGAAGCTTCGTTGTAGCGCGGAGGCGGCTGCGTGAAGTGCTGCTCGTGGTCCAGCTTTTCCAGCTCCAGCCGCTTCACATTGTCCAGGTTGGGCAGCTTGTTGGCCGATTCGTCGTCGTCATCCTTCTTGTCTTCCAAAACTTCGTAGACCTTCAGGAATCCGTCAAAGCGCACCACCGACCCGCTCAGCCGGAAGTCATACGTCTTGCCGGTCGTCGCGCTGACGGCGGCAATCTTCGCCGTGGTCACGTCAAAAATCGCCGGCGTCATCTGCGAGGCCACAAACCGCTGCCAGATGAGCCTGTAGAGCTTCAGTTGCTCTTCTGTCAAGTAGCGCGCAATCGACTCCGGCGTGCGCGATGCATCCGTGGGCCGAATCGCTTCGTGCGCATCCTGCGCGGCTTTCTTGCCCTTGTACACATTCGGCGACGCGGGCAGGTACTTTGCTCCCAACTGTTTGCCGATCCACTCGCGCGCCCCTTCGATCGCCTCAGGCGCTATGCGCGGCGAGTCCGTTCTCATGTAAGTAATGAGACCCACCGCGCCCTCTGCGCCAATATCAACGCCCTCATAAAGCCGCTGCGCCACACCCATCGTCCGGCGCACATTGAAGCCCAGCTTGCTGGCCGCGTCGCGTTGCAACTGGCTGGTGATGAACGGCGCCTGAGGACGCCTCTGCTTCTCTGTGGACTGCACCGAAGCCAATGACCACTGCGCTTTGTCGAGCGCCGCAATCACGGCTTTCATCGAGGTCTCATCCGGCAGCGCATTGGAGACAAACTGATCTTTTCCTTCTTTGTCCTTGCCCGTGGCCACTCGCGACGGCTCGCCGTCGATGCCCACGAAGCGCGCCTTGAGCTTTTTCTCCGCTTGCTTTTCTGGGTGGAGTTCGGCGTCCAGCGTCCAGTACTCCACCGGCCCAAACGCGCCAATCTCCCGCTCCCGCTCCACAATCAGCCGTACGGCCACCGTCTGCACGCGTCCCGCCGACAAGCCACGCCGCACTTTATCCCACAGCAGCGGCGAAATCTGGTAGCCCACCAGACGGTCAAGCACGCGTCGCGTCTGTTGCGAGTCCACCAGGTTCTGATCCAGATCCCTGGGATGCTTGAACGCTTCTTGCACGGCCTTCTTCGTAATCTCGTTGAAGGTCACCCGCTGAATCTTCTTGCGCTCCTTGGCCGATGTTCCCAATTGCAGCGCCAGATGGTACGCAATCGCCTCGCCCTCGCGATCAGGATCGGGCGCAAGATAGATTTCGTCTGCCTTGGCCGCGGCCTTCTTCAACTGCGCGACAACTTTTTCTTTGCCCGGAGACACAATCAGCGTCGGCTCGAAGGTGCGATTCTCCAGCTCCACGCCCAATTCGTTCTTGGGCAGGTCCATGATGTGCCCCACAGAGGCCAGCACTTCGAAGCCCGCGCCAAGATACTTCTCAATCGTCTTCGCCTTGGCGGGCGACTCGACGATTACCAGTGATTTGCTCATTCCCATCCTTGATTCCAATCCCACTCTATCGTGTCCGGCCTCTTTGACTCCGTCGAGGCCAGCTTCGTTGTCTTCGCAAACAGTTCAAATTCCGCCCGCGCCGCCGGCCGCTCTTCCTCACCCGGAAAAACCCGCCCGCAAATGTTGGACACTACCACGGAACACCGCCTCATTTCCACTCACAACAAATCTTTTCTTCGCTTTTCGCCCCATTTCCACACCTTCAAAACGAAGAAGAACTCCCACAAGGCTCCATCAAATCAGGCGCTTCGAAAGACGATGCCGGCAGATATTTGCTATAGTCAGACAAGAAGTAGCAAATATTGCCCCATGACGGGCGGAGGTTCCACCATGCCCGATGTTAAAAAAATCAGCATCGCCCTGACCGGGGAGCAGATTGTCGCCCTCAAGGCCGCCGTCGAAACCGGCGAGTATGCCACCACCAGCGAAATAGTCCGCGAAGCAATCCGGGACTGGCAATTCAAACGAGAGCTGCGCGATGAGGACCTGAGACGTCTGCGCCACCTCTGGGACCAGGGCAAGGCCAGCGGTCCCGCCACGCCAGCGGATTTTGACGCAGCTCGCCAGGAAGCCCGAAAAAGATTGGCGAGTGCCGCTGAGGACCAAGCCCTTGCCAGTTGACATTGTCTGGACTCCGCAAGCCCATGAAGATTTGATCGACATTTATACCTGCATCGGTCTCGACAATCCATCCGCTGCGGAACGTATCTTCGATGCCATCGAAGCAAAGACTAAACTCCTTACCGAATACCCGCGGCTTGGAGTGAGGCGTCCTGACATTCGTCCTTCCACTCGCATCCTCATCGAAGGGCCATATATCACTCTTTACGAGACTCATCCCGATAGCGACGAGGACGAAATCGACACCGCGGAAATCGTAAGAATCGTGGACGGACGGCGCAACTTGAAAAATCTGTTCTGAGTCCTGAAAAATTTACAGCCCTCGGCAGGTCGTCCATTCCCTATTCCCTGTTCCCTATTCCCTGCCTTTTCACATCGTCCGCACGTAATTCTTCCCCGGCAAGCAGCGTACCCTGCCCGTGATCTCCAGCTCGAAAAGCGCCGTAAAAACCTCAGAAGACGTCAGTTGCGTCTCCACCATCTCCAGAATTTCGTCGATTTGCAGGCTCTCGTCGGTGCGCAGAACCTCCAGTACGATGGCCTCCTCGGGCCGCAGAACCTGCTCAGGCAAGAGAGATGCGGTGGTCTCGGATTTGGATGCAGCCGGCGCTTCCGCCTCAAGTTCCAGCTTCACGTGCGAGGGTAGTTCCTCCCACACGTCTTCCCAAGTGGCCACCAGCTTTGCCCCCTGTTTTATCAGCGTGTTGGGAGTCCACGATCCCTTGTTGGTCACGTTTCCCGGCACAGCAAAAAGATCGCGATTCTGCTCGGCGGCGCAGCGGGCTGTCACGCGCGTGCCCGAGTTCTCCGCCGCCTCCACCACCAGCACGGCCACGCTCAAGCCGCTCAAAATCCGGTTGCGTCGAGGAAAATTCTGCGGCGCGGGGAACGTGCCCATGGGCAGCTCGCTTACAATCGCCCCGCCCAAAGCCAGAATCTCTTCCGCCAGCTTCTTATTCTCCTTGGGGTAAACCACGTCGATGCCTGTGCCCCAAACAGCCACGGTGGGCATGCGCGCCGCCAGAGCGCCCTTATGCGCGCAACTGTCCACGCCCCGCGCCATGCCGCTGATAATCAGCAGCCGCCGCACCGCCAGATCTCGCGCCAATATCTCCGCCATTCCCGACCCGTACGGAGTCGGATGCCGCGTGCCCACAACCGCAATCCCCGGCCTGCTCAGCAGCGCAACCGGCCCGCGCACCCACAGCACCGGCGGCGGGTCGTAAATCTCCTTCAGCCGCTCCGGGTACTCCGCGCAACCGTAGGTGACCACCGTCGCCCCTTGCGCCGCTACCCGCGCCCATTCCTCTTCAGCCGCCAGCCGCGCCTTGCCGTCAAAGATGAACTGCGCCGCCTCGGCGGGAAATTTCAACCCTTCCAGCGCAGTCAGCGGCATCGTGAAAATCTGGCTCGGCGCTTCCAGTTTTCCTACCGCATCCAGAATCCGCTTCGGGCCCAGCCCAGGCGCCAGCACCAGTGCAAGCCACGCCAGCCGCTCCTCGTCCAGCGCAGGAGTCGTCGCGCATATCGTCTCTTGTGGCAGTGTGCTCATCGTCTAAAAAACCTCTGAATAAATCGATGCTTAATCTGTCTGTCCAATAACGGCGCAGAACGATTTTCCTCACAGGAAAGCAAAGTCTGCACTTTTTGGTGATTTTGCCCACATTACCTTCCTTCATTAGAAAAAGTCAAGCCGGAGAACAGCCGGGTAGTGTCCTAATTTGAAATTCGTAGGGATATAATTTCTCAATCATGCGAAAAAGATTGGCGATGTTGATTGTGTGGCTTTTCTTCGCAGGGATAATGCTCGGTCAGAGCGCTAAAAATCCCAGCCCAAAATCACAGCCAACTAAACAAGAGCAACCAGCCCTTCATTCTTCGAATGGCGAAAATAGCCAGACCAGCGTCGGAAACAAGGAAACTCCGCACAATGGCATCGCGCCAGATCGGAACACGTCCTGCGAATGGCCCCGTTGGATGCGCGACCCAAACTGGTGGCTGGTTATCATCGCTGGTCTCACCGGCTGTATGATCGGCTGGCAATCGTGGGCGACAAAAAATGCTGCTAAGAGTGCCCTGTTGAACATTCAAGCCTTTATCAACTCAGAAAGACCGTGGATTCAAGTAATTACGGAACCCCAAAACGACAAGTCGGAGTTTAAGAATAATACATGGGAAGTGAAGGCAGTAAATCGGGGTAAAACTCCCGCAGCTATTATTTCCGACTCTTGGGGATTCAATCTTGTCGAGTCGTCTCCGCCAGAAACCCCTGACAATAAAAAAGATGATGTATATAAGGCGCCAAAGGTTCTCCTGCCAGGAGAGTCTCTCGTATTGCGTCCACTGACAAGATACGTTCTGGGACTCAGTGGTGTCTCGGAGCAATGCACGAGTTTCGATCATTTTGAAATTAATGCGTTTATTTTCGGGGTAGTGCGCTATAGAGACGTTCTTGGGAATGCCGCCCTCTCGCCTATACATGAGACAGGATGGTGCTGTTACTGCACCACGGAGGGAGAAAGAAAGGGAATTATTATTATCGATTCCAGCATAGAGGGGTACACCAAGCACACATAGTGGCAGCTCGAAAAACCAAGTTAGGACTCTACCGGAAGGATGAGGCTGTTAGGCCGGGCGAGTCAACATGGCGGACGAAATCGAAAGAAGCGAAAAATGTATTTCAGTCACATCTTCATCATTGTCGCGGTAGTTACCGTCTCCATTACTGTAGGGGCTTTATTTTCTATGTTTAAGAAGACGGAATTAAGAAAAAGGAAACTTCGGAACGCTCTTGCCGGACTGCTCCGCATTTCAGATTGCCATTGTGACGGAGAAGGAACATGCGCATTCTGCCATGCTTCTTCTGTTCTCGCGAAGGAATACAGTGAGAAGTGGCAACCTGAAAGCCCTGATTCTCCATTGGAGCCATAATCGGAGGATAACCCTGTGGATTTCAAATTAGGACATTACCAACAGCCGCGCCCATTGTCGTCCCAGATTCCACCCGCGCACGCCGCCCGCATTATTTCTCGCATGGCGGTACTCTAGGAGTAAGTGAATTCTCATTCCCCAGCCCGTCTGCGCGTTGCCGCCATCGGCTTCCTCAACCCCGCGCCCTTGATGTGGGACTTCGAGCATCCGCCGCTCGATGGGCGGCTCGCCCATCGCTATCAGATTGATCGCATGTCGCCCTCCGAGTGCGCCGCCCGTCTGGCTTCGGGCGCAGCCGACATCGGCCTAATCCCCATCGCCGCCCTGGCCACCACTCCCGGCCTGCGCATCCTGCCCGGATGCACCATCGCATCCAAAGGCAAAGTCCGTTCCCTGCTGCTGGTTCGCCGCGCCAGCCAGCCGCTTCATGCGCTGCGCTCTGTAGCCGCTGACATGGCTAGCCGCACCACCCTGGCCCACGCCCGCATCCTCCTTCGCCATTGGGGCAACCCGGATGTGCCGTTCTTGCCGGCTGTCGCTGATCTCGACTCCATGCTCGAACGGGCTGACGCCGCCATCCTCATCGGCGACCCCGCGCTGATGGCTCTCGAAGAGCGCGCCAACCGCTTCGAGCGCACCGGCGAAGAATTGATTTACCACGATCTTGCCGAAGAGTGGCACACCCTCACCAGCCTGCCCTTCGTCTCCGCAGTGTGGGCCGTTGCGCCGGGTGGCCCGGGTCTCGCTTTTGAGACCTGGGAACCCATCGCGGAGGATTTCATCCAATCCCGCGACCACGGCCTCGAGAACATCGACGCCCTGGTAACTGAGTGGTCCCACCGGATGCCTCTCTCTGAACAGACCATCCACACTTACCTGACCACCAATATCCACTACATCCTCGACGACGAATGTTTGGAAGCTATGAAGGTCTTCTTCCGCATGGCCGCCCAGGCCGGCGCCCTGCCGGAATACAATTTTTCCGTGGGCGAGTTAGCCAGCCAGCGGAGTTAGTGGTTAGCGGTGTTGGCGGAGTTAGCGGTGTTAGCGCAGCTAGTGGATTCAGCCTGTAGCTTGCGCAGCCCAGCGACAGCTAAGCCGCAACTCACATTCAGCCAACAAAAAGGCCGATCCCCGAAGGAACCGGCCCGCTGCTCTTTCTAACTCCGCTAACCCCGCTGCTTTTCGCTAGCTCCGCTGCTTTTATATCTCCCACCGCAGCAGCGCAGCGCCCACTGAGAATCCCGCGCCCACGGCAGCCAGCAGAACCAGGTCGCCCTTCTTCAGCTTGCCTTCTTCTACGGCTGTCTCAATGGCCAGCGGAATCGAACCGCCGGAGCAGTTGCCATATTTCTCAATATTGATGATCACGCGCTTCGGGTCCATGCCCAACCGCTCGGCCGTCGCATTGATAATCCGCAAATTGGCCTGGTGCGGAATGAAGCAGCCCAACTCCGCCCCGGTCACGTTGTTGCGCTCCAGCAGCTTCTTTGTGGAGTCGAACATCTTGCGCACGGCAAACTTGTACACCGCCGGCCCATCCTGGTGGATGTAGTGCATCTTCTTGTCCACCGTCTCGTGAGTCGAGGGATTCAGGCTGCCGCCGCCCGGCATATACAGCGCAACCCCGCCCGACCCGTCGATCTCGTACTCATAATCGATAAAGCCAATCTCGCCTTCAGCGGCCGGCTCCAGCAGCACACATCCGCCTCCGTCGCCGAACAGAACGCACGTAGTCCGGTCGGTGTAGTCGGTCATGCGCGTGTTGGCGTCCGCACCGCAAACCAGAACCTTCTTCTGCGCCCCGCTCTCAATCATCTTCACGCCCGCCTGCAGCGCAAAGACAAATCCCGAGCAGCCGCCGGAAACGTCAAATCCCCACGCCCCCTTGGCTCCAATCTTGTTCTGCACCAGGCAGGCCGTCGAGGGATACATCATGTCCGGCGTCACCGTGCCCACAATGATGACCTCAACCTCGCTGGCCTCAATGCCGCGCATCGTCAGGCACTTTTTGGCCGCCTCGGTGCAAATGTCGCTCACGCCCAGCCCCTTGGCCAGCACATGCCGCTCGCGGATTCCCGTGCGCTCCATAATCCACTGGTCGCTGGTATCCACCAATTTTTCCAGGTCTTTGTTGGTCAGAACTTGAGGAGGGACGTAGGTTCCGAAGGCCGTAATCTTTGCGCGGCAGCCCACAATCGGGCGAACATTAAGGGTCAATGTATTTCTCCTTGCGGCTTAAACTATCAACACTTCGGGTGCCCCACCCTCGCCGCGTCTTTGTTTTTGCGGCTAGGATGGGATACTGCCCCCAACCGGCCATTCGCAAAACAGGTCCGTGGCAATAAAAGCGCCGGGTGACCCACTGCACACGCATGAGCCCGTTACCGTTGCTTCCTTCCGGACCTGGCGGGGTTGGCGGGATTACGTCGCGTAGGACCCGGCACTGATGATTTTAACATCCGGCGGGGGAGTAGAACTCCAGAACTCCGCAGCTCAAAGGCCGGGTGTCCCGTCCATGCGCCTTCCCGGGGTCCCTGGCGACAGGTCTTTGTCGCTGGGGTGGTCAGGCGCATGGGTGGGAAATCACGAACCTCAATCCGCAAACTCCATCCCCGGTACAATAGGAGTGTGACCAAACTCTCCCCACCCACGGCCCCGACCGTGGGCTTTATTTCCTTAGGGTGCCCCAAAAACCTCGTCGATTCCGAGGTGATGATGGGCCTGCTCGACCGCGCCGGCGCGCGGCTGACCTCTCATCCGGAAGAGGCCGAAATCCTCATCGTCAACACGTGCAGCTTCATCGACACAGCCAAGCAGGAGTCGGTCGATACCATCCTTGAAATGGCCCGCCACAAAATCTCCGGCTCGGCGAAAAAGCTCATCGTCGCCGGCTGCCTGGTGGAGCGCTATCGCGACGAAATCCAGAAGAGCATCCCCGAAGTGGACGCCGTGATCGGCACCGGCGAGTTGGAATCCATCCTCGAAGCCGCGGGCCTCACGCCTTCGCCAGCCGCGCCATCGCTCTTCAACATCCTGAGTAGCAGCGCCGCGGTCGTAGCGCACGCCGGCAAAGAATCCCTCTCCGGCACGCACAAACCCGGCTTCCGCCCCGAAGGCGACCACCGCGAGCAACAAGGCCGCTTCCGCCGCGACGACTGGCAAGGCGCAACCCATCTGCTGCCCACCTACCTTTACGACGAAACCACGCCCCGCTTTTTGACCACGCCAAAATCCTCGGCCTACATCAAAATCGCCGAGGGCTGCGACCACCCGTGCAGCTTCTGCGTCATCCCCAACCTGCGCGGAAAATTTCGGTCGCGCAGATTTGAGTCCGTCGTCGCCGAGGCTGAACAACTCGTCGCGCGCGGCGTAAGCGAAATCACGCTCATCGGCCAGGACACCACCTGCTACGGCGAAGACTTCGGCCTCAAGGACGGCCTCGCCGAGCTCCTCGACGCACTCGCCCGCATCCCCAACCTGCGCTGGCTCCGCTTTCTCTACGCCTATCCCAATCGCATCACGGGCAAGCTGCTCGAAACCATCGCCCGCCACGACAACATCTGCAAGTACCTCGACCTGCCGCTCCAGCACGCTGCGCCCGCTGTCCTCAAGCGCATGAAGCGCGGCGGCAGCCCCGAAATTTTCCTCAAAACGCTCGAAAAGGTGCGCGCCACCGTTCCCGGCATCGTTCTGCGCACCACGTTCATCACGGGTTTTCCGGGAGAATCGGTCGGCGATTTTGATATTTTGGCCGACTTCATCAAGGAAGCAAAGTTCGATTGGCTCGGCGTCTTCAACTATTCCGATGAAGAAGGTTCAGGAGCAATTTCGCTCGACCAGAAAGTTCCGCGCCGCACCATCGAAGCGCGCAAGCGCCGCCTGATGAAGCTCCAGCAATCCATCAGCAAGCGCGCCAAACAGCAATGGGTTGGCCGCGAACTGGTTCTGCTCGCCGAAGGCGAAAGCGAAGAGACGCCGCTCCTCTGGGAAGCCCGGACGCAGTTTCATGCACCCGAGATCGACGGCAAAGTTTACATCAACGACTTCGGCACACTCGAAGCTCTCGAGCCCGGCCGCTTCTACCAGGCGGCAATCACCGAAGCCCACGACTACGACATTGTCGCCCGCGTCGTCCGCGGCCCGCTGTAAGCTGGAATAGATGTCTCCAAGGAAAAAATCCGCCCGGCTCCTCCACTGCCCCACTTGCGGGATGCTCGTGCAAATGAAAGACGAGGACTTCCCGTTTTGCAGTGACCGCTGCCGCAAGATCGATCTCGGCAAGTGGGCCATGGGCGTCTATAAGATCAGCTCTCCCGTTCTCGACCCCGAAGTCCTCGAAGATCTGGGCGAGTTGCGCGGTGGCGAAAGCAAGGAAGGCCTCCATGAAAACTAGCACGACCCCGGCGGCCCGCAAGACCCTTTGGGCCTGGATGGTCGCGACCTTTTTCGGCGCGGGTCTTGGCAAGCCCGGACCCGGCACTTGGGGCTCTGTGGCCGCAGTGCTTCTCTGGGCAGCTTTTGCGTGGGGCTTGCACCCAACGCCGCAGACGCTGTTCTTGGCCCTGCTCGCCGGCATTGCGCTCACGCTCATCTTCGGCATCCCCGCCGCGACAATGGTTGCGAAGGAGTCCGGCCGCCACGATCCGCAATTCGTGGTCATCGACGAGGTGGCCGGCCAGTGGATCGCCCTGCTCGGCAGCGCTGCCAATTGGCGCCATGCAATCATCGCGCTCATCCTCTTCCGCCTGTTCGACATCACCAAGCCATTCCCCGTTCGCCAACTCGAAGCGCTCCCCGAAGGCTGGGGCATCGTCCTCGATGATGTTGGCGCGGGGTTGTATGCTTTGTGTGTAGCATCCTTGCTGCACCTTTGGATTTAGGCCATGCCCCGAGCCACCAGTCAATCCGCCGCCGAAGCCTTCGCCGTGCCGCGCATTGACGATGTTGTGCCCGCCGCCGCGCTGCCCGGAGGCGAGGTCGAGCTGACCGGCGCAAATCTTGGGCCGCTCGGCCCAGTTCTGCCCAGCGTCCTGGTCGATGGCCAGCCCGCGCAAGTGCTCATGAGCCGGCCCTCACGCCTGGCCTTTCACGTTCCCGAGGAGGCCACCACGGGCATGATCACGGTGAGCAACTCTTTAGGCACCGGCAACGCCACTCCGCTGCGTGTCGCACGCCAGCTCTCCGACGGCCTGCATCCCGTCACCAACCCGGTCGTCAGCCGCTCCGGCATGATCTACGCCACCATCTCCGGCCAGAGGGGCAAGCAGACTCCGGTTTCCATCGTGCGCATCAGCCCCGACGGCCGCGGAACCCCCTTCGTCACCGGAATTCTCAACGCCACCGGCATGGCCTTCAATCCCGACGGAGACCTCTTTGTCACCTCGCGCGCCGAGGGCAACGTCTACCGCATCGACGACGCCGGCGAGCCCACCGTCTATGCCGAGGGCATGGGCGTGGCCACGGGCGCGGCCTTCGACGCTGACGGCAACCTATTCGTCGGCGACCGCAGCGGCACCATCTTCAAGATCAATCCCGAGCGCCAGATCTTCGTCTACGCCACGCTCGAGCCCAGCATCGCGGCTTATCACCTCGCCCTCGACGCCGCAGGTACGCTCTACGTCACAGGCCCCACGCTTTCTTCCAACGACGCCATCTGGGCCATCGACTCGCACGGCGAAGCCCGGCCCTGGTTCCGCGGCCTCGGCCGTCCGCAGGGCCTGGCGCTCGACCGGGAAGGCAACGTCTACCTCTCCGCCTGCCTCCACGGCCGCCGCGGCCTGGTGCGCATCACCCCAAATGGCGAAGCAACTCTCGCACTCGCCGGCACAAACCTCGTCGGCCTCGCTTTCTCTCCGTTGGGAACCACCATCCTCGCCACCAGCGAAGCAGTTTATGATGTGGACTTGGGAGTCGAAGGACTAAATCTGTTTTGATTCTGCCCGCTGACCCCTGAATCCTGATTCCTGAACCCTGCCCTTATGAAATCCGAAATTATCGCCATCGGCTCCGAGATGCTCACCCCGTTCCGCCAGGACACTAACTCCCTCTATCTCACGGAAAAACTCAATGAGTTAGGTGTCACCGTAGCCTACAAAACCATCGTGGGCGACCGGCGCAAAGACCTGGTCAACGCCATCGGCGCAGCCCTCACCCGCGCTGACATTGTGGTTCTCATGGGCGGCCTCGGCCCCACGGAAGACGACCTCACGCGCGAAGCCGTCGCTGAAACTCTCTCGCTCACCCTGCTCCGTAACGCCTCACAGGTGGCCGCTCTGGCCGCCCGCGCCGCCACATGGCGCATCCCCATGCCCGAGAACAATCTCAAGCAGGCCGACATTCTCGAAGGCGCAACCCTGCTGCCCAACCTCAACGGCAGCGCTCCCGGACAGTGGCTCGACATCACCTGGCAAAGCTATCGCAAGCTGCTCATGCTCGTTCCCGGCCCGCCCCACGAGTGCCGCGCGCTGTTCGACGCCGAGTGCATCCCACGCCTGCGCAAAGTTCTGCCCGCTCGTCACATCGCCAAGCGCACTTTGCGCGCGGCCATGATTCCCGAGTCTCAGGCTGACAAGCTGCTCGCGCCCATCTACACCGAATACAAGGACGTGGAAACCACCATCCTGGCCCACGCCGGCGACATTCAACTCACGCTGCTCTGCGCAAAATCCAACGCCGCCACGGCCCTGCAACGCGTCGATGAACTGGCCGGCCGCATGGAAGAAGCCCTCGAAAACTGGCTTTACTCCTCTGGCAAGGAATCTTCCGAGTCTCTGGAACAGATCGTCCTCTACTACCTCGGCCTTCGTCAGGCAACGCTAGCCGTAGCCGAAAGCTGCACCGGCGGCCTCATCTCTCAGCGCATCACAAGCGTTCCCGGCAGCTCCCGCTCATTTCTGGGCGGGGCGGTTGTCTATTCAAATGAATTGAAGACTGCCTTCGCCGGCGTTCCCCAGGAGTTGATCGCCGAGTACGGTGCAGTTTCCAGGGAAGTAGCCGAAGCCCTCGCCTACGGCATTCGCCGCCAGACCGGCGCGACTCTGGGACTCGGAGTAACCGGCATCGCCGGACCCACCGGCGGCACCGAAGCCAAACCGGTAGGCCTGGTCTACATCGCCATCAGCGACGACCAGAAAACCGACTCCATCGAGAAAACCTTCCGTGGCGACCGCGACCGCATCCGCCAGTGGGCCGCCCAGCAAGCCCTCGACCTCGTTCGGCGAAAGCTCCGGTAGGAATCAATAGGCTCCTAACCGATCGTGGCCCTAACCCTGCATTCATAACTGCACTGTGTCAGGGCACCACTTCAGTCGCACCGTCAAAGCCACAAATAAATGCCCGCGCTTTAGCCCCTGAGACGCTGCTGGCATAGGCGAAGCCCTATTCATAGATTTCATATCGCATTTTCGTCGCGTGAATGATAGAGTTCTCGCAATATCCTGCGATGGGCTTGAGCGGTTTGCGGCTCATCGCCGTCTCTTTGCTAATCAAGGAGTTGCAGAACGGCTATGTCAAGGTCTAGCCTCACGCTCGCCGCAATTCTCATTCTCGCTTCATCCGTACCCGTTCACGCACAGGACAATCCCGCTCCGATTGAGCCATTACTAAGGAATGATGACCCTCGTCTTGTTGCACTGGGCGCATGGGAGATGGCCAGAAGAGACGATGATACCGAGATAGCCATCCTACAGGAGAAGGTGGAGAGCTGGGATTCGTTTCAGCGGCATCGCAACCAGAACGAGGACCGTTATGATGCGATGACCGTGATTCTGGACACGCTGATTCAGCGAGACAAGGTCGTCTCACCGGCCGGTCTGACCGCGATTGCGTACGCCTTTCCCAATCAGGCGTTGATTCTGGCTTCGCGGCTGCCCTTCGAAGATGCAGAGCCGCTTCTCCTCTCCTGGTACGAGAACGGCGAAGGTGTCAGCCGCGCAGATCCTGATCGGGACAGTGCAAATCGCCTGATGTCTGCGCGAGTGTCCGCGATGATACTGGCAATCAAACATCCTCAAGAGATCGCTGCTAGCGTTTTGGCCGATTCGGTAGAACGGCTCGTCGTTTCCGTTCCCAGCGATGGATTTGCCGGTATGGAAAGATGCTTGGTTGGATGTGTAACCACGCCTCCATGGGATACGTGTGTAAATGAAATTGCCGGTCCTCAACAGGCGGGCTGGCCACCTATCTTCCAGTACATCCTGAGCGAGTACAGGCCGTATGAGAGCAATCCTAATCCCAATTTGAACGATCCGCTCCTGATAAAGGCTGGCGGCGACATCATCACCTATCGTCGCGTCAAGGCAGGAAGGGATTTGCATTACTGCCATTCTCCCTCACCGCTCTCAGCCGAGACGCGGCACCACCTGCTGGCACAGTTGCTCGGCGTTGGCGATAGGCAAATGCAGTGGGGTGCGCAGGTAAACGTCACTCTTCCCTGGGTCAGCGATGAGCAATACCTGCGCTACTTGTCCAGTCAGGTCGAAGCGGAAGTGGCAAAGCTGCAAGCAACCGCAAGGGCGCTCCATGCGAAGGGACTGCTCACCAAAAACGAAATGGAGTCAACCCGCCCAAAGCTGTCTGTGATCGTTTTCGATGATCGGCAACCAGCTCAGCCAGCAAATCTGTCGCTGCCGCCACTGCCCGTTCAGGATTCGCGCACCACATATCGGATTAGCCCGTGGCGCTGATGCAGCCGTTCCAAGCAACTGGAGAGCTCGATGATCTTTGCCCGGATAGTATCCTCTTGATTGGGAGGATTCTTCATAGCCATGGCGCTTCTCCCTCTTTTCTGAATGGCAATCCGGCAAAATCCACGCGAGATTTCTCTTCCCCATAAATTCTTCTTGACAACGACTTATGCGCAAGGCAAACTGACATTCCCGACTGGGAGCGCACGGGATCCCCGGCGGCCTGAAAGGCGCCAGCATTGCGAGCTCAAAGGAATTTCCTTGGTTTAGCTTCCATTTTCATGGCAGTTGCCGGCCTTCTCGGGCAGGCAAGCCTGTGCGCGGGCCAAATGGCGATTCAGGTCCCCTCGTTGCAGCCCACAACCACCAGCAGTGTGAACTTCACTGTTCAGGATTGGGGCCCTGTAACAAACAGCGACCTGCAGCATTTGTCCTCGCAGATATTTCAATCGCAGCAACAACTCTTCAACCTGGATGTGGATACAGGATCGTTTTCCCGCGATAAGGTCAACCGCTTTCAATTTGATTTGTATGTGCAGAAAAGCGGAGGTTCCGGCGCTGAGCATTTCCATCTTTACGAAGATCCCGTGGGCGTATTCGTTGACTACATTGCGCCAATCGGCATAAGTATCAAGTCCGCCGGCAATGTGGACAGCGGCAGTCTGACTGGCATCCCCATCCACGCTCAATACGAGGGCGATGTTTTTTCCCGCACCGGCAAAGGGGATCCGATTCCAGTGGAATTGGGAACCAGTTCTCAAATCAATATTCCCATAGTCAGCAACCTCACCAACCTGCAAGCCAGCATTAATGCGGTAACCATTTCTTCCACCACATGCACAAAATGCTGGCAAGGTCAGCTCACCGCGACTTATGACTCGACCGTGCAGCCGAGCGGGGCATCCGCACTGATTCTCACTGTGCAGCCCAACACCCTGTATGCGTTGTACGCCTCTGCGTTCGCCGTGGATCCGCATAAGTCGCAAGACATTCTTACCGTATATATAACCAGCACGCCGGGCCAGGGCGGGCTTCCGAGCCTTCCGCAAAAGATCGAGATTCCGGTGCGATTTTCACCATCCTTTCTTTATCTGGCATCTGCGGTCATCCTTGGGTCGTTGATTGGATTTGGAATCAGGCGGCTTATTCCCGCCACGGCTCCCGATGCCGCGGCGGGCACTGCTGCCGCGCCTGCCACGGGACGATTTCCGCGATGGGCTCGTGACTTGATCCTCAGCATCGCCACCGCGGTGATTGTCGAGATTTTTGGGCTGGTGCTTTTCAACAACACAAATACCTCCGTCGTCTTCTTCGGCTTTTCACTGGATCCGTCGCAGGTGGCGCCGGCGTTTCTCGTCGCCATTCTCGTTGCTGGCGGCCCGCCGGTAGTTTCCAAAATTTCAGAAGCAATCAAAGTCTGAGGTTCACTATGCAAAAAAGATTGGCGCAATTTTTTCTTTCGGCGTTGTTCATCGCAAGCGCGCAACTGAGCACTGCGCAGAAATCAGAACTGGGGCGGCCCGTAGCTATCGACAAATTGCCCTCGGGGTCTCTTTACGTGCTGGGTGCGCAGGGAGTGGTGCGTGCCGTGGATTTTCAGAGCGGAAAGGCCGCCATCACGGGCTCCTTCCGCCTGCCTCCCGGCTGGGCAGGATCGGATATCGTCAGCGCGCAGGTGAGCGGTCAAAATATTTTGTTCATCGCCGTCAATTACGGGCTTACTGGGCAGGTAAATATGTACTCCACCACGGGAAATCTAATCCGTTCGTGGACCCTTCGCAGCGGCGTTGCAGGAATTGATTACGACGCTTCCGATTCAACTCTCTTCGTTGCCAGCGGCCGCACTCCGGAAATCTTTCGCATAACCGTGACCAACGGCAGTCAGCCGCAGTTTGTTGCGGAGGCATCCGGCAGTCAGCGTTTGGGGCCGATCCTATACGACCCAAACGAACAAGCGCTGCTGGTTGGCGATCTGGTGATGGGCGCAATTTACAAGGTGGACATTACCCATCACAGTTCTTCCCTGCTTTTCACCGAACTGACGAGCCCGCAAGCGCTCAAGCTATCTCCGGATAGGGCAACGCTCTTTGTCGCCGACGCCGGGGCACGGAGAATCGTGTCTTACTCCATTGCCCAGCCAAAAGCCGCCCCAAAAGTCTTCGCGAAACTTCCGCAATTCCGCAGCCCATCCGGGCTCGCGTGGGCTGATGACCGTCTCGCTGTTTCCGACGATGGCGCACGCAGGCTTTTCTTTCTCTCCAAGACCGGGAGCCTCGAAGGCACGTTGCCCGCGACGCCATAAAGGCCAGAACCTGCTCAGGAGGACAGCAGGCCTTCCCTACCCTGTCCCCAAAATCGCTTCCTTCCTCTCGGCTCAACCAGCAACAGGTGACGCGCATCACCATAGACAAGCCTCCTACAGTGGCACCATAGGTGAACAGGGCATCAGAAGCGCTGTTGCCTTTTCCATCGCCACTTTCAGAGGGGAGGCCCCAATTGAAGCTAGACCCAACCGCATTCGTCGCCGACCCGGAATTGATCGAGGCGCTCGAAAAACGTTCCACCGCGATCGCCTGTGACCAGGATCGGGTTCTGTTTACCCAGGGCGATAACCCTCAGGGACTCTATATTATCGATCAGGGTGAAACCACCCTCACCATGACGTCGCCAACGGGTGAGCAGTTGGTATCCGTCCAGGCGTCGGCCGGCTCCCTGCTGGGTCTGCCGGGGCTAATCGGCAACGAGCCTTACTCGCTCACAGCCACCGCCCGCAATGGCGCGCGGCTCAGCTTCATCTCCCGCGACGAGGTCACCAGCCTCATGCGCACCGCCCCGGCGCTGGCGCTCAAGATGCTGCAAGTGCTGGCCGCCGAGGTCCGCGCCGCCCGCCACTCCTTATCCAACTTTTAGCCTTATCAGCTTGGTGTCGCCACAAGACGAGCGCGTCCCGAAAGCTTCCGCCGCAATCAGTTTTTTCTGAGAGAATGAATTTTGTGCTGAGGCCACGCCAGGTCGAAGTGCGCCTCCGCGTCTTCGCGCCGCTTTTTTTCTCGACTCCACCGAACTCAACGCCAAGGAGAAGGTTCATGAGCAATCCCGCGCTGCACCACAAGATCACCTACATCGAATTCACCACCACTGACATCGAACGGACCAGGAAGTTCTACTCCACCGTCTTCGGCTGGAGCTTTCAGGATTGGGGTCCGGAGTACATCGGCTTTGCTGGCATCGGGATCGATGGCGGCTTTGCCAAGGGCGATGCGCAAGCGGCGCCAGCCAAATCCGCACCGCTCATCGTGCTCTACTCCACTGACCTGAAGGCTACTGAAGCCGCCATTGTGGCCACCGGCGGCAGCATTGTTGTGCCCACATTCGCGTTTCCCGGCGGACGCCGCTTCCACTTCTCCGATGGCGCGGGCAACCTGCTGGCCGTCTGGTCGGAGTAGAGCGGCAACCGTAACTCGCTGTCATCCTTCTATGAAAAAGGCCGCACCTGTCCAGCGGTATCTGCGAATAGTTGCCGACAGGCTTCTATTCGTGCTCGTGGCACACAAGGGTGATTCGAATCCCGGCCGCTCCATCTGAGAAGGCC
>Ga0302320_10001739_pt1 | contig 52097 bp, 39 predicted proteins | sample Bog_T0_3_FD_202130 | JGI IMG/M metagenome (GOLD analysis project Ga0302320, IMG submission 202130) | Peat permafrost microbial communities from Stordalen Mire near Abisko, Sweden - Bog_T0_3 | ecosystem: Environmental > Terrestrial > Soil > Wetlands > Peat | place: Sweden: Abisko, Stordalen Mire...
AGGGGCGGTTCGTTCCGTCGCCTGACGCTTGCGCTCGGCGACGGGGACGGCGCAGCGCGCCGGTCCCTACCAGAGGAAAGGGTCCTGAGGCGGGAGCGCGGCGGCGGATTTTAGCTCGCCGCGGCGGGGGCGGGTGTTACATTCTTATCAGCGTTTCCGCACCATGAACCCATCTTCGTCCAGCGTGGAAGCCTTGTTCGCCCGGGCGTTGGAAGTGCCCGCCGGTGACGCGCGCGACCAGTTTGTGGCGGCCCAATGCGCCCGGGAGCCGGACCTCCGCCGGGAAGTGGAATCGCTGCTCCAGGCGCATGAGGAAGCCGGTGATTTTCTGCGACCGTCCGTTGACCGGCCGGCCGAGCCACCGCTCGCGGGCGGGGCGGCCTTGAATGCCGCGGCCCGCGCGGCGGCATTCCTGCGCCAGCCCGACGCCGCGGCGGACGCACGCCTGGAGGCTTACCTCGCCACCCTGCCCGCCCCCGTGCAACGGGAAACGCGCGAACGCATCGAGGCCGGCCTGGGGGTGCGGAAAATCCATACCCGGCCAACGGTCCCCGCCAGGGAAACGGCCGAGCCGCCCCCCGTTCTGCCTGGCTTCCGCCTGGGAAACAAACTGGGCGAGGGCAGCCTGGGCGTGGTTTATGCCGCGCACGATGAAAAACTCAACCGGCGCGTGGCCATCAAAATCCTGCGGTCGCACGCGGATGAATCCGTGCGCCGCCGCATCCTGGACGAGGCACGCAAGGCCGCCGCCCTGGGCGATCCGGCCATCATCACCATTTATTCGGTGCTGGACGAAACCAATCCCCCGGCCATCGTCATGGAATGGGTGGAGGGTTTTCCGCTGGACCGGTTCGCGGCGCAGCTTAATTTTGAACAAAAAGCCCGGCTGCTGCGCGAGGTGGCGCGCGGTCTGGCGGTGGCCCACGAACACGGCCTGATTCACCGCGACCTCAAGCCGGACAACGTCATCGTGGGGCCGGACCTGCGGCCGCGCATTTTGGATTTTGGCCTGGCGTTGTCCCTGGAGGAGGCGGGCCGGCAGGGGCGCGGCTTTGAAGGGACGCCGTTGTACGCCTCGCCTGAACAGGTCCGGGGCCGGGCGTTGACGGCGGCATCGGATGTGTTCTCGCTGGGCAGCCTGATGTTCAAGGTGCTGACGGGCCGGCCGCCATTTGCGGGGGAGACGGCCGGGCAGGTGCTGGCGGCCATCGCCACGACCGCGCCGCCGTTCCTGCGCGAAGTGGCGGTGGGCGTGCCGGAGGATTTGCAGGCGGTCTGCCTGGCGTGTCTGGCGTGGAATCCGGCGGACCGGCCGCCGGCGGCGGAGATCGTGCTCGAACTGGGCCGCTATCTGGCCGGCGAACCGGTGCGGCATAAACCAAAGCTCTACGATGACCTGCTGCGCCGGAGCATCAGCGAGTACGCCAGCCAGGCGGTGGCGTGGGAGAGCCAGAGCATCATCACCCGCGAGGATCACGACGCCCTGGAGACGGTCCACCGCCGGTTGCTGGCGGACGAGGACCATTGGATCATCGGCGCGCGGCGCATCACGCCGCTGCAAACGGTGCTTTCCGGGGCCACCTGGCTGGCGGTGGTGGCGACGATTCTGACGGTTTGGATGCTGCGGAATGAACTCACGCCGCTGTGGCGGTGGCTGTTGCCGGCGTTTTTCACCCTCACGCTGCTGGCGGCCGGCCGGGTGGCGCAGCGGGAGCGCGAGCCGCTGGCGGCGGCCACGTTTCTGGCCGGGGCCGTGCTGGCCATGGCGCCGTGCATGCTCGCCCTGCTGGCCGAGCTGCATTGCTTCGCCACGCCGGCCGCGAACGTCAAACAGCTCTTTCCTGAAACCTTCACCAACCAGCAGGTGCTGGCGGCGCTGGCGGCGGCGCTGGCCGTTTCCGTCGTCGGGCTGCGGCGGTTGAAGATGACGGGTTTTGCCTGGACCACGGCCGCACTGGCGGCGGCGGGTTACGTCAGCCTGCTGCTGTGTTGCAACTGGCTGGACCAAAAGCCTGAAATCCAGGCGCTCTGGTGCCTGCCCTTGACGGCGCTGGAACCGGTGGCGCTCGCGCTAGAACGTCGGGGCCGGGTGCGCTGGACGCCGCCGTTTCATCTGGTGGCGCTGCTCGCGCTGGTGCTGGGACTGGATGTGATCGCCTTGAACGGCCCGACCTTGAAGCTGCTGGGGGTGGACGGCGCGCGCTGGCCGTATTTTGACCACCAGCGGCTGGAATCATTTTCGGTGGTGCTGAACGGTCTGCTCTTTCTGGGGCTGATGCTGCTGACGGAACGCGCGGCGAGCCTGGATTTGCGGCGGGCGGCCAAACTGCTGGAGGTGCTGGCGATTGTCCACACCCTGAGCGCGTTGTTCGTCAACGCCATGGGGCACCGCAACGACGTCCATGTGGCGGCGGATGTCTGGCTGTACCTGGGCGCGGCGGCGTTGTTCATGGTGCTGGCGCCGTTTCATTCCCGGTGGCGGCTGCTGGCGGGCGGCTTGGCGGGCGGCGGGCTGGGCAGCTACCTGCTGGTGGACCTGGGGATCGTCCACCGCAAACCGTTCATCATCGGGCTGGGTCTCGCGGGATTGGTGGTGGCGCTGGGCACGTTCGCCTACGCCCGGCGGCAGGCGCGGCGGATGAAACGGGAGAGGTGAATGCCGGTTTACAACCCTCCGGCCAGTACGCCGACGCCGGTTTTGGAGACTTGGAGGTCCTGATCGGAACGGCCGCCGCTGAAGGCGCAAATGAGCCAGCCACTATTGCCCTTCGCGATCCAGCCGCCCTGGAAGCCGGTTTCGCCGGTCATCTTCCGCCGCCCGGAGTTGCCGCTGGGTTTGAGCGTGGTCGCCATTTCCGCCGCCTTGGAGTAGGCGATGCCCAGCAGATTGGAGCCGGGATCATTGGTGGAGGTCTGGCTGGTCAACTGGCCCACCATCAGCATTTTTGACGACCAGGCTTTTACGTCGTCGCCGGGAACGTAGGCCACCACGGCCACGCCTTTGATTTTCAATGTTTCGGCGCGCTCCCGCATGGCCTGCAGGGCTTTGTCCGCGAGGTCGGGAAACGCCTGGCCGGCGGTGGCGGCGGTGGCGGGGGGATTGGGCGCGGGGGCCGGGGGTGTATCCTGGGCCAGGCCCGGGGCGACGCAGGCCAGGGCAGCGAGGACAAGCCAGACCGATGAGTTGTTTCGATGGAGCGGGAGGAGGTGCATGAGTGTTTTTTTACAGGTTGGGGTGGTCATAAATGGTATTGGCTGATGATGTAATCCCGCACGAGTTTGCCCGAGGGTTTGAGCTGGTCGTCGGTCCAGGGACCGGTGGGGCTGGCGCCGGGTTGCAGGGCGGCGGAAGTTTCGCCCAGGGCGGCCATGGACCAATTGCAGCAACTGATGCCGTTAGTTTCCAGCCAGTCCCACCACAGGTGCGTTTCGGTCGGATCATAGGCGCCGCCGCCGGAGGCCGAACTGGTGCCATATTCCGTGCAGAACAAGGCGATGCCGTTGTTCATCGCCCCCGAGCCGTTGTCGCGCAACGACTGCCGGTGCGTGGCGGCGTAGAAGTGAATGGAATAGGCGATGTTGGTGGAAATGGTGATAGGATTCCGGGAGGCCTCCTCGCATTGCTGATCCCAGTTCCGGCTGCCGCAGATGATGAGGGCGGCCGGGTCAACGGCGCGAATCCGGGTGATGACGGCTTCGTGATACGCCTTGATGACGGTCCAAGGTTCCTGCACGGGTTCGTTCCACGGTTCATACATCACATTGGGTTGGCCGTGATAGGCGGCGGCCAGGGTGCCGAAAAAATTGGTGGCGGAGGCGAGATTGTTTTGCGCGCCGGCCATCGAGTGCCAGTCCACCACCGCATAGATGCCGTTGGCGATGCAGGCGTCAATGACAGTCCTGACCCGGGCGATTTCGTTGGTGGGATCGCGCTGGTAGTCCCGGGGCAGGATGGCGATGCGGATGACGGTGCATTTCCAGTCCTGGGCGAGGTGGTGGATGGCGTTGGTGTTGAAATACTGCTTCCCTTGAGCGTTCCAGCAATAGAGCGACATGCCGTGCAGGGTGACGGACTTGCCGGCCTGATCCACGACCCGGTTGCCTTGAACGCTCAGGCGGCCATGAATCCCCACGAAGGTCCGCGCGGCGGAGGACGGATGGACGGCTTGCGTCTGAAGGAGGCGGCAGCCCGAATTCAGAAGGGCGAGGCTGAGCGCGACCACAACCACCGGAAGAAGGATGGGCCAACGGAGCATGGAACGGCGGCGTGGTGTCATGATTGATCTTAGGAACGATAATTTTAGTAAAGCGCCAAGTCCACCCAAATTTTACCGGCGCGCCAGTTTTGGGTTTCTTGACCCTGTCCCCGGAAGGAGCGCCTATCCCGCGACTGCGGGACCGGATTTGGATGCCCAAGCCATCAGAACGATTGCAATCACTGGAACCCTCGCACGACGAATGGATGGCTGTAAGCCGGTCACAGACCGGCGCTCCGGGGCAGTGTCAAGCCCCCACCCATATTGGGAGTACAAATTGCCTCATTTGCCCAACGCACCCTTGGAATTTACAGGCTTGAAATCACCTGCCGCCGCCGGTTGCGGCCAGACCCAGTCCAGGGCGTGGTGGTTTTGCCAGTAGAAGTTTTTGGATTTTACTTTGCCATCCAGCGCCGGATTGCCACCATCGTCCATGCCATTTTCGCCGACGGAATACAGCAGGAAGGTGCCGTCCTCCTGGCGGCGGTAACGCAAAGGTCGGCCGTCCACCGGATCGGGCGGGACCGCCACCAGAAATTCCGGGACCAGCGACGCCAGGGTGTCGGGATATCCGCCGTGGGCCAGTTTGCAGCGTTGCAGGGCGATGGCCGTGATGGTCATCTGCCGGGCGGTTTCGGTGGCCATCACTTTGTTGAAAATTTGGGACAGGCTCACAATGGACTGGGAAATAAATGAATGAAAATCAGGGCTGTCAGAAAAGAGGGTACCGGTCAATTCGTCTGGCAGATCGGTGAAATGCCTCGCATTGAGTCCGGCCTGTTGGCCGGCAAGGGCAGTTTGGAAGCATTCATTCGTGGCCAGATACCGGGGGGTTCCCAGCAACACTTCGTACCCTTTGAGCGAGCGGAGTTCATCGGGATAAGACCACCAATGCCGCCAGAAAAAGATTTTCGCATTCGTTCGGATTTTGTCCGGGAGTGCGTCGGAATCATCGTTCATGCCCAGAACTACCCGAGCATTTTTGCTGAGGCCAAAATAACGTCTGAGGCCGGCGGCGGAGACGCGCCAATCGGCCACGTTAATTTCGCCGGCGACCCGTTCCATGGCCAGGGCGTCCTGACCGCCCCGGATGAAATCCAACCGTTCCCAGTCTTTTTGCAGCGCCGCCAGTTGGGGTTCGGTGACACCGGGTGTATGGAGAATCTCCCAAGAAGGGTGCAGCGCGATATTCATCATGGCCATGCGGACCAATTCAGAGATCGCCAACCGCTGGCCTTGCAGGGCCTGGACCAGCGCCAGCGCGGCCCGCTCATCGTCCACGGCGGCGGGCAACTGCCCGTCATGCAAGGCGAGGATGGCGGCCGAGGACAGAAATTGCACTGACATTTTCAACTCACCCAGGTGGAGATTGGTGAAATCAAAACCGTCCCCCATCCCACGCTCATAGTGCAGGTGAAAATCCAGCGCGGAATGCTCAGTGATTTTTTGCAGCAGGGTTAAAGCGGTTTGGTCTTGCGCCAGCGATTGTTCCACTTCGGCCCAGGAATTGGTGGCGTAATCGCCCGGGGCTTGAGGCAGTTGGGAACAAACCAGCACCTTGCCCGGTGCCACCGGCAGCATGGAACTCAGCTGGTTGGTTCTCAACAGGCTGGTGTCGGCATCCAGCAGCGCCGACGCCTGCAAAAAGATGTCCGCGCTGTTTTCCGCCGGCGGCACGGCGGGCGGGCGCACCCGGGCCAGCGTCAGGGGTTCACCCCGGGCGGTGAGTTCCGCAATATACGCCTCGTTGACGGCCCGGAGATGATAGTGGTAAAGCCAGGCGGCCAGGATTCCCGCGCCCAAGACCGCGGCCAACGCGATGCCAAGTTTGAAGACCCGGCGCATGCTTCACCCTTTGAGAAAATACTGGCGCTGTTTTTCGCTGATGGGGAGGGCGAGTTTTTCCATCACCTGGAGCATGTCCTCCCAGACCTTGCGCTTTTCCCCGAGGTCCTGCCGGTGGAGGAGATAGGAGGGATGGTAGGTGGGCATGACGGGGATGCCGCGCCAGGTCTGCCAATGGCCGCGCAACCGGGTGATGCCGACGGTCTTACCCAGCAACCCCTCAACGGCGGTGGCCCCGAGGGCCACGAGCAACTCGGGCTGGATCAAGTCAATCTGTTCCTGCAGATAGGGGAGGCAGGTGGCCATCTCCTCTGGCGTGGGCTTGCGGTTGCCGGAGGTCTGGCCGGGGGTGTCCGGCCGGCATTTCAGGATGTTGGCGATATACACGGACTCGCGCGTCAGGCCGGTGGCCTGGATGATTTTGGTGAGCAACTGGCCGGCCGCGCCCACAAAGGGCTCGCCCCGCCGGTCTTCGTCCGCCCCCGGGGCCTCGCCCACAAACATGAGCCGGGCGTTGGGGTCGCCGACGCCGAACACGACGTTTTGGCGCGAGGAGGCCAGATGGGGGCATTTCACGCAGGCCAGCGTCCGCTCGCGGAGCGCGGCCAGACCGGCGACCTTGTCGCCGGGCGCCACCCGACGGACCGCCGGCGGGGCGGCAGCCGGGGCGGGCGGGGCCGCGACCGGTGGCGCGACGGGCGTGAGGGGCCGGGCCGGCACGGGGCGGGCGGGCGCCGGGGCGGTTTGGTAAAGCGGAGTGGTGCGGGCGGCGGGCGGAGCCGGGCGGGCCGCCGGCCGGGCCAGGGCGCGCAAGGTTTCCGGGGCCACGGCCACATAGCGGACGCCCTGCGCCTGCAGGTCCTCCAAATGGCGGATCGTGGCCTCGAGCAGTTGTTCATGGGCCGCTGACATGAACACATCCTAGCGAGAACCCGGGGAATGGCCAAAAACATTTTGCGCAACGTTGCCGGGACGGGCATATCGGCCGCTATGGTTTCGGCAGCAGGCGGGCGATGATCACCAGCAATCCCGCCACCACGACCGCCAGCATCCCCCAGAACACCACGCCGCCAGCCCCCGGATGCGGATGCTCCTGCCCGGAAGTTTTATGAAGCAACTCCTCCCCGGCCAGGGTGGCGGTTGATTTATCCGCCGCCAGCAACGGCCCGGCCACCAGCCGCAGATCGTAGCTTGGGGCGCCGGCCTGCGGGTTGCCGTAGTACAGATGCAGCGCGTCGTTGGTCCGCGCCAGGAACAGCAGACGCGTGACCGGATAATATACGGCGAAGTGTTCCAGCTCCGGCGGCGGATTGTCGCCGTTCGCCGTTTCCAAAAACAACGTGCCGCCCGACACCGGGCCGCTCAAGGTCAACGAAAACTCCTGCCCCGGATGCTCCGGCGTCTGCCGCCACGTTCCCCCGCCGAGCGTCTGCCGGTGTTTGTCCCCGCGTTCGTCGGTCAATTCTTCGTACAGCGTCAGCGTGCGCTCAAAGAACGGCGTGCGCGCCGTGCAGGCCAGGCGCGCGAGCGGCAGCCCGGCGTACGGCAGGTGGATGATCCACCGCGTGAACCGCCGGTCCCGGACGTCATTGGTCGCGGTGACGGCCGGGGTCAGCGCGCGGCTGAGGGAGGTGTGCTGGACGAGGTAAGGGAGCTGGTTGGTCCCGCGCATGAACCGCAAATCCGCCAGCCCCGGTTGCGCGCGGGCCAGCACTTCCGGGCCGGGCTCCAACTGCTGCGCGCCGCCGCCGGCGAGCTGGAGGGGCCGGCGGTATCTCCAGGCGGAGAGGTCCAGCGGCGCGCCGCCCTGGTCCAATCCGGGCAGCATCCCGGGCGGGCGATAGCCGGGGTTGTCCGCCAACGGCGGCAGCGCGACGGCGGCGTTCGTGATGAGGTTGAAATCCAGGTTCAGCGTGGCCAGATCGTAGCGCGGGGCGCGGGCCTGCCGGTTGCCTGTCAGCAGGTGATAAGCGCCCGGCGCTCTCGCATAAAACGCAAGCTCCACCGGCCGCCGCTCCACGCGCGCCCCGGTAACCGGCAAGGGCGGACTGTCGCCGTTGGTGATGAGCAGGACCAATTCGCGCGCCGACAGGCGGGTTTCCAAGGGCACCTTCAAATTACCCGCGACCGGCTGCCCATCCACCGCCACCCGGAAAATCAAGCCGGCGCCGATCGGCCGTTCGCGGATGACGTCGCCGGAAATCTCCGGCGCCCAGACGGCCACCGACCGGGTGAAGAGCGGCTCGGCGGTTTCCAATTCCACGTCGGCCAGGGTCAGATTGGCCGCGCCGACGTCGAGCGTGAGCCGGGAGACGCCGGGCTCCTCCTGCCGTTCCGTGATGGTGGCCGGCCCGGCTTCCGCCGGCACCGGCGCCGCCAGGGTGGTGACAACCGCATTCGTGAAGGGCACGGGCGGGGAGCGTTGATCATCCACCGTCACGCACAACCACGGCCAGATCGCGGGCTCGAACGTCAACTGCAGTTGGGCGGCCCCGTCCGGCTGGCGGAAAAGCGGCCGGGCCGGCCCCAGCGTCCGCCAACGCCGGCCGTCCAGCGAGCCTTCAATCTGTGCCGCCTTGATAAAATCCGCCGCCGGCGTTTCCAACCAGACGCCGTCCACCGGCTGGGGCAAGCCGGTTTGCAGCAGCAGGATGGTCTGGTTGGTCTGCAGCGCAACCTCGAACGACTTGGGCCGGTACATCGCCACGCCGACGGGCGCCGCCCGTTTGAGCCAGTAAGGCGTTTCCCGGCCCTCGTCATCGTAAAGCCGGACATCGGCCAGGGAAGGCCGGGCGGCGTCCAAGGTGTCCACGGGCAAACTGATTTTTATCAGGCCGGCGTCCGCAACCGCGAAGGTCTGCACATGCGGCCAGCCGTCCGGCAGCGGCGCGGCGGCGGCCGACAGGCCCAACCCAAGCGCGCCAACACAAAGCAAACGTCTCATTTCAAACTCGCTTTTCCTTCCGCCCGGCGTTGAAAAATTTTTGATACGCGTACGACGCCAGCATGGCGACGACCGCCACGCCCACGAAGGCGCCGATGCGGTGGAGCGCGTCAAGCTGCGCCAGATCGTGCAGGAACAATTTAAGCAGCGTCAAGCACAACAATCCCATGGCGGTGTAGCGCGCCGCCCGGCTGTTTTTGACGATGCCATACACCAGCAGGATGAGCGCGAACAATGCCCAGGCGATGGAAAAGGCCATGTCGCGGGCAAAGCCTTCGCTGAACTGGAACGTGAGCGTGTCGCCGGGTTGGCTGAAGTAATCCGCCACTTCGAGGTTCACCAGCAGAAACGCCAGCGTCGTGCCCAGCCCGGCCAGGAGCGGAGGGACGTTGAATTCAAACGCCTGGTGGCGCGGCGGCGCGAGCAGTTTGGCGCCCGCGAAGAGGCAAAGGGTCACGAGGCCGTAGGCGTAGAGATACCAGTTGAAAATCGGCGTGGCGGCGCGGGGATGATATTCCAGCACGGCGGGATTGAGGGCCAACCGTACGAAGGCGGCGGCAAGCAAAGCCACGCCGGCCAGCCGTAGCCCCGGATGCGGCACCCGGTGGAACAGCCACAGCAACGCCGCGCCTTCCAACGCCCACCCAAGGGTCAACCATTGGCGCTCAAACTGGACAGGGAAAATCAGCGTAATGAAGAACAGCGCCACCCCGCCGAACCAGACGATCTGGCCCAGCCGCGAAGGGACGGCCGCCGGCACTTTTTTCAGGATCACGACGAGGCTTAACAAGCCTGGCAACGCAAACGCCGCCGGCAGCATGCCCATATAACCATTCGGATGCACGGCCGCGACCCAGCGGTGAATCAGGAAAAATTGCGGCACGGCGGCCAGCGCGGCGACGGCCCATGGAGCCACCCGGTCCGCATGTCGGCGCAAAAAGACAAACGGAAACACGGCGAAGGCGGCGTAAAAAATCAGATACCACGCCAGCACCAGGCCCAACGGTTGGCCGGTGTTCGCCGGGTCAAAATGGTTGAGGTGCCACGCGCATTCCAGCCCAACCACGCCCGCCAACCCCACGGCGGGGAACCAATCGAGGGCGAACATCCGGGTGACACCCAGTAACAGCACCACCAGCAGCAGCGCCAGCCCGAAAACCGGCGAGGGGTTGAGCAACGGCAACCGCAGCACCGCCATGATCAGCAGCAGAAACGGCAGCAGCGTGGAGCCGACCGGCAGGATCGCGGCCATTTCATCGGGCGCGGCCAGGTCGTCGCCCAAGGGCAGGCCGGTGTCCGCCACCTCCGGGTGGAAGTGTTTCACCAGCCAGCCGCCGACGCTGACGAAGAATACGGCGAAGGCGCCCAGCAGGAAGAAGGAAACCGGCAGGCCGGTGAGGTCCGCCGGGATTTTGAAGATGAGCAAGCCGGTGGCGGCGAGCGTCAGCAACAGCACCGCCAGCACCGGCAGCATGGTGGCCGTCACCACCGCCAGCGCGATGGCCAGCACATCCACCAGCAGGATGAACGGCCAGACGATGAACGAGACTTCCGGGAACTGCCAGACCGGCAGCAGCACCAGCACCAGTGCTAAAATCGGGAAGAAGTGATCCGCCCAGGCCGGCGGAGCGGTCAGACGCCGGCGCCGGAGCGCCACGGGGAGCGCCGCGTGAAGCACCGCGAAGCTGAAGTAAAACACCAACGCGGCGTTGAGCAGTTCGTTGGCCAGCGACCGGCCGGTCCACCAGCCCAGCAGGGTGAAGACGGCGAAACCGGCGACGGCCTGGGCGCCGGCCATTTTGCGGTCCAACAGCGTGAGGCCGAGGGCCGCGAGATCCACGAGGAAAACAAAGCTGAACATCAGCCACGGACGTTGCGCCAAGGGCGTGAACCCGAGAAACCACGCGGTGCAGGCCAAGGTCACGGCGGCCAGCCCGAGGGCCGCGCCGGAGAACCAGGGGTTCGTCTGACCCCGACGCTTCGCCTGGGCGGCGGCCGCCAGAAACAGTCCGATGAACCCCAGCAACACACCGAGGGCGACGCAGATTTTGTTGTCGGAAAAATATTTTTCAGGTTCGAAAAATTCGCCCAGCCAGCCGAGTTGCAGCAGGGCCGTGCCCAGGGCGGCGGCCGCCACCAAAAAATGCCAGCGCCGGTTCAGCGCCACAAACACCAGCCCGGCATCGAGGATGGCGAGGTAGCCAAACAGCCCGGCCGGATTGTCCTGCCCGGTGGACAGCAGCACCGGGGTCAGCAAGCCGCCCAACATCCCGAGCACGGCCACGACCAAGGCGTCCAGCCGGACGGCCACGAAGAACGCCGTGAGGGTGATGAGCACCATCAGCAGAAAGGTCGGCACCAACCCAAAAAACTCAAAGTGATATACCGAGCGGCAAGCGAAGGTGACCGCGTAAAGGATGACCACGCCGGTGGCGCACAATGTGTGCGCCAGGACGAGAAAAGCCTTGCGGGACAACCCCACCCCCCAGAGCAGCAGGCCGAGGCCGGTGAGAAAACCGACCGCCATGCGCAACTCCGGTGGCACGAGATTATTGTCGAAGGCATATTTGATGAAGAAGGCAACCCCGAGGAAGAGGGCGAATCCGCCGGCCCAGGCAAAACCCTTCACGCCTAGGAACTGCTCCCAGTCGATGGCGGGTTTGGGCGCGGGCGCGGGCAGCGGCGGCACAGGGACGGTGGCCGGGCGGGACAGCGATGGAGCCGATGGGGCGGTGTTGGAAACCGGGGTCAATGCGGCGGTCAGCGCGTGGGCCGGGGAAGGAGCGGGCCGGGCCAGGACAATTGGCGGCGGCGTTACGGCCGGGGCGGGAGAAGCGAGATCCGGTTGCGGCGCGGGCGGAACAATCGGCATGGTGGCGGCAGGCCCGGGAGATTCCTTGCCCTTTGCCTGGTTCAAATGAGACAGTTCAAACTCGACCTTCTGCAGCCGGCGGGACAGTTCTTCCAAACTGCCCTGGGCGCTGACGGCGCGCACAATCAGCCAAACCGCCACCGCGAAGGGAACGCCCAACCCCACCAACACAACGATGGGGATCAGTGGTTCCATAACTCAGCCTTTGTTGTCATGCCCCCATCCTACCAAACCCCGGACCGGTGGTGGTAATTGATAATAGACATGGCGGCATTGATATAATCAATTTTACCCGGTCATTTTTGTTCATGCACCGGCGGCCGGCATGGGGGCCGCCGCGAGGTGGCGCGTCAAAGCCGCGAACTGTTCCAAGGTCAGCTTTTCCGCCCGTTCCATGGGGGAGATGTTCAGTCCGGCGAACGCCGCCGCCAGCGCGTCCGCCGGCCAGTCCTGCTTCAGGAGTTTCAACATCATTTTGCGGCGTTGGGAAAAGGCGCGCTTGACGATTTTGACAAAGACCGGCCGCTGCTCGTCGGCCAGCAGCGGCTGCGCGCGACGGCGCAACACCACGCAGGCGGAGTCCACCTCCGGGGCGGGGAAAAAGCAGCCGGCGGGGATTTTAAACCAGCCGCCCGGCTCATAATCCAGTTGCACCAGCAGGGTGAGCACGCCGTAATCCTCGTCGCCGGCCCCGGCCATCAGGCGTTGCGCCACCTCGTACTGGAGGGTGGCGACCATCCGATCCGGCCCCGGCCGCGCCAGGGCCAGTTCCACCAAGATGGGCGAGGCGACGGAGTACGGAAGGTTGGCCACCAGCTTCCAGCCGCGCCAATCGTGCGGGCCGCTTTTCAACCAGGCCAGGGCGTCGTCATGCCGGAGGGTAAGGCGGGCGGCGGCGGCAAAATGTTCGCGCAGAAATTCCACCAGCCGGCCGTCCTTCTCAATGGCCAGCACTTCGCCCGCGCCGGCGAGCAGCAGTTCGGTGAGCGGACCCAACCCCGGCCCGATCTCGAGGACGCGGTCGGCGGGTTGCAGTTCCGCGGCGGCAACGATGCGGCGGAGCTGGTTGCCGTCGTGGAGGAAATTCTGGCCGAGGGATTTGGTGAGCTGGAGATCCCGCTGGACGAGCAGGGCGCGCATTTCCGCGAGGTTCACAGCCACACCTCCGCCAGCGCCCGGACGGCGGAGGTGAGCTGCGCTTTGGTGATGGTTAGCGGCGGGGTGAAGCCGATGACGTTGCCGTGCTCACCCTCAGGCAGCAGGATGAAGCCGCGGTGCAACAAGGTCTTGATGGCGTGCAGGACCTCGGCGGTGGCGGGCCGGCCGTTGCGCCGGCGCACTTCCACGCCGACCATCAGGCCCAGCCCGCGAAGGTCCAGACGGAGTTTCCGGTTGGGCAGTTCCGCCGCCAGCAGCTTGAGCAGATAATCCCCCAACCGGGCGCTGCGTTCGGGCAGTTTCCGGCGATGGAGTTCGCCGATCTGCGCCAGCGCCATGACGCAGCCCACCGGATGCCCGAGGAACGTGCTGGTGTGGATCGCCTCGCCTTGCGACGCCGGCCAGGCGGAGTCCATGAGGTCGGCCCGCCCCACGCAGGCGGAGAGCGGGAAGCCGCCGGTCAGCGCCTTGCCCAGGCAGATGAGGTCCGGCGTCACGCCGCCATGTTCGCAGGCAAACCAACGGCCCGTGCGGCCAAAGCCGGTGTAGATTTCATCCAGAATCAGCAGCACCTCATGTTGGTCACACCATTGGCGCAGGAACGGCAGGAATTCCGGCGGCGGAATCCGGATGCCGCCGCGGGCCTGGATGGGTTCCACGAGCACGGCCCCAAGGCGCTCGCGGTGGACCAGGCGGCGCAGTTCCTTTTCCAGAATGGCGAGGTCGGCGGCGTGGGCGGGGAACGGTACAAAGTGGCCGAACTCGCGGAGCTGGTTCTTAAACGGTTCCCGGAACAGGGCGCGGTGGGTGGCGTTGAGGGCCCCGTAACCGAGGCCGTGATAACCGCCGGCAAACGCAATGATGCCAGGCTTGCGGGTGGCCAGCCGCGCGGTCTTGAGCGCGGCCTCCACGGCCTCAAAACCGGAGTTGCCGAAGATGACCTTGCCGGCTTTTCCCGACCAGCGCTCGAAGGTGAGCCGGCTCAATTCCCGGGCGAGCAATGCCTTGGGGGCGTGCGGATGGACATCGCCCATGGCGTGAAGCAGCCGGGCCATCTGGTCCTGTCCGGCCTGGACGATGGCGGGGTTGGCATGCCCGGCGGCGGCCACGCCGAAAGCCGCCGTGAGGTCCAGATATTTTTTGCCCAACGCATCCCAGACCGTGACGCCCCGGGCGCGGTCCCAGACGATGGGCCAGGAGCCGTCCGGTTCGGTGAACAGCACGTTGCGCGATTCGTAAGCGCGCAGGAGATCAAGGGTTTCCTGGGTGGTCATGATGCAATTTACACCCCCCTTTGTTCGGGCGGCCAGATGAGTTTGTGCAATTGTGCTTGGAAGCGCACCGGCAGGGCGTCGGCGATGATCCGTTCGGCCAGTTCGCGGCGGGAGACCGGGGTGTGGCCGGCCGGCACGGGTTTGAGGGCCGGGTGCTGCTGGTCCGGCGTGAGGGGATGGACCCACGAGCATAGCAGCGGACAAACCGCCGCCAGATTATGCTCACGGATTTGTTCTTTCATCCAGTCGTAATCCTCCCGGGTGCCAATGACGAATTTGACTTCGTCGGTGGGCCGGAGTTGGGCCAGGTTGGCCGGTTGGTTGCGGCCGGCCTCGCCGCTGCCCGGGCACTTTAAATCCATGATGCGCCGGACGCGCGGATCCACGGGGGTGATGTCGTGCGCGCCGCTGGTTTCCAGCAGCACGGTGTAACCGGCGTCGCAGAGCCGCCGCATGAGGGGGAGGGAGTTCTTTTGCAGCAACGGTTCGCCGCCGGTGAGTTCGACGAGCGGCAACCGGTCCGCACCCTGGTGTGCCGGCCGCCGGGTTCCGGGCGGCACGGGCAAGGTGCGGGGCTGCGGGTCACGGACCCGCGCTCCGGCGGCCGAGTTTTTGTAGGGCGCGGCCAGTTCGTCCACGCGGGCCAGGATGGCGGGCAGAGATTGTTTTTGACCCGCAGTGAAGGCGTAGGCGGTGTCGCAATAGGAACAACGGAGGTCGCAGGCGGTGAGCCGGATGAAGACACAGGGCAGGCCCGCGAACGTGCTTTCGCCCTGCAGGCTCAGATAGATTTCGTTGATGATGAGTGTTTCAGACACCGGGGGAGTGTAGCAGCCGGCGGCCAAAAAGAAAATGCCGCGCTGACGCGGACCGGTGCATCCCGAAATGGTCGGCAAGGTTGGACAGGCACGCCCATTGGGCGGACGGACTGCGGGTTGGTCGCGGAGCGGGAGGCGGGGCGCACCCACACGGTGGCGATCAGGTGCGGCGGCTGGGCGGCACCCTTTGAACGCCCCAAAAAAACGAAACTGTTATTTTGGTTATTTTTGGTTATTTTTGGTTAATTGCGAGAGCAACTCGCTGATTGTAAACAACTTGCGAATAACACAATCCTCCCCGTTGCCAGCCCGGCCGGAAACCTCAAAATACTGATTGTAACCAATTGTATTAAAACAGTTTACGTAAATTTTTTTGGTTCTTCGCTGTTTTCAGTGGAATGGAGTCTCCCCATTTCATCGGGTTACCGGGAAACGATGTTTTTGGAAGGCCTGGAACATTCAGCCCACGAGCGGCCGGGGCAGGGATGATCCTAGGGCGGCCATAGTGCCCGGTAAAGGTCTTGCACGCCTGGCGGCGTTGAATTTCGAGGTCGGCGGCGGAAAAAATTCGCCAACAAGTTCGGGAGGCACGGGACGCGGGCGGGCGGAATCCGCACGCAAGGACAATCACCCGGGCCGCCGCGGTCAGAAAGTGTCAAATGGTAAATAATTCCGACAACGACAATGAATAATATGTAAGTTGTTTAGCCATAGAATATTAGAATCCTAAATGCCGGTCCATGGCACCGCTGGCCGTCGGTTTTTTTAACACTTGCCGTCCCGATTCTTGGGTGTTTTTGGGCACAAAAATGATATAAAATGCTTAGACTCAGTTAATTGCAATAAAATGGCCAGACCCCGCCAAAATCTGGCAAGTCTTATGCTGGTCATGCTAATGCAACGCATTAGCAACCTAAATTTAATGCAAATCTATGAAAACAATAAAAAACAAAAAGTCACCCCCTCCAACCACCCTGATGGCGCGCCACCCGATGACAGTGGCCACCTGCATCCTCCTGCCGATAGCCTTCACGGCCAAAGCGGATTACATGGGTTCCGAAGCCATCGGGCTTTTCGGAACGCTGCTCAACCAGAACGACCTGACGGTCAAGGATCCCAACTCCGGCCTTTCCTTGGGGCCGCAGGCGTGTGTTCCCACCTCCGTCGCCCAAGGACTCTCCTACCTGGAAAATTACCAATTGTCCGTGGGCAATGCCGACCCTTTTACGGTGTCGCCGGACAATAACACCGCCGTAAAGAACCTGGCGGCGGTCATGAGCACGAGAAACGACCCGACGGTGACGCCCAAACTTCTGGGCACCTTCTATCCCAACCGGGTCAACGGCACGACCACCTATCTCAGCCCGGGCGGAGCCAATCCTTCGACTGCTTACGTGGTCGCCGGTCAGTATCTTTCCGGTTACTCCGCGGCCGCCAGCATCGGGCCCACGAAGCAAAACACCATGCAGGCGAACTCCGTCGCCTCGCTGTTGTCGAGCGGCTTGAACGCCCACGACGGGGTTGAATTGGCCATTCTTTGGGGATCCTTGGACACGACCACCGACGTTTACCGGCAGAGCATGGGGGGGCACTTCGTCACGCTGCAGTCCATTGACTACAATGCGGCCAAGGGCACCGGCACCATTGATTTCATTGATCCGAACGACGCGACGTTATATGACGGCACGTTGACCAAAACCACCGGAGGCAATCTCTATATCACCTATGGAGCGCCCGTGCCGGCGGATGATGGGGAGGAGGAGGAAGATGTCGCCGGCGGTTGGGAGGATGGGGGCGTTCCGCCCGGCCAATTGGGGGGCATCATCAGCAACGATTTGTTGGAAGCCGTCCCGGATGGTGGTTTGACCGCCGGTTGGCTGGGCGTCTCGGCGCTGAGTCTGCTCGCCCTGCGCAGCCGCTACTCCTTTAAAGCATCCACCCGCCCCGGCGGGCTGTGCGCATAGAAGAAACTATGAGAGATTAGCGCCTCCTCTCCCCCTCCTCCGCCAAAGCTACGGTGGGCAGGCCGGCCCTCTCCTCCATGCCGTAACGGAGGAGAGGGATTTCCCTGAAAAAGAAATTCGCGCATTGAACCTCTGAACCGAGGTGGAGGGACGTTGATCCGGCATGGCTGGCACCGGTTCCCCCTCACCCCGGCCCTCTCCCTTGGGAGAGGGAGAATTATCGCCCGTCGCCGGGTCATCCGATGATTCCAGCGGCTGGTGGGTCTGCGGTTCATGGGCAGACGCCGTGGTCGCATGTTTTCACATGATCCCAAGTCATAGGTAATCCACGACTTGCGACGCCAGTTTCTTACCGCGCTGGCGGCAAGCTGTGTTCATGGAAGAAACGGCAGGGGCCTGCTCGCGCTGGTGCGCTCGCGGCGGCGGACGAGGGCGTCCGCCGCTGCGCCCGGGGCGGGCGCGCTCCCCAGTTTCTTAAGAGCGGAAGGAGCGGGCAGGCGCCGGCGTCGCCTGGGTTTGGTCTTCGGTCTCCCCCCGGCCGGGCGCTGCAAAACGGCGCCGGAACGCCCCGGCGGCACGGACCTTAATATAACGCAGTAGTATTTATGACAATCGGTTTCAATCCCGCCGGTCGTGCCGGTTCCGGGGCCCCCGTCCAAGCGGGCAAATTTAGTCAAACATGAAACAAAAAAAGTGAAGCCTTAGTTTTGGTTCGGAGTAGAGTTCATTCAGTCAATTGGTTGATCCCCAGCCGGGGCGGCCTTGATGGTGATGGGTGGCGCCCGGCGGCGGCAGTCATAAGCGAACTACGGTCAAACCCTTGCGCGCATGAAGTTACCATCCCTCAGATGGCCGGTCTCCTGGTTGGCGGCGGCCCGCCCGTTCCCGCCTTTACCTTGGCGGAAACGGAAGGTTGGGGCGGCACCAGCCTGCCTTTATTATCTGCCGGACGGCGTCCATAAGAAAAAAGCGGCCCGGCCCGGCCGAACCCGGGTGAAGCTGCCGCTCGTTCATCCGCCCCGGGCGCGCTCCGGCCCGAACAAGTCGGTGTCACCAACGTCAGCAGCCATGAACCATTATCCCTGCACACCCATGCAAATGAAACCACTGACCGGGACCGGGACCGGAATGGCAGACCAGTCCTTTTTGAGGGCGGTTCGGCCGGAGGCAACCGCCACCCCTAGCTGGGTGGGAAGAATCAACGTCTGGATGACGGACGAGTTTTGCGCGCGGATCCCCGAGGGATTTGAGGACGCTGACGGCTTTCATTACGGACCCGCGGGTCCCCGCAGTCGCACCTGGCAGACAACGGTCCCGGCGGCTTAATATTGCGCCGGGGCAACCGGGCGGCGGGGAAAGAATTTCCCGGATAAGACATTCGCGCATTGAACCCCTGAGCCGAGGCGGAGGGACGATGTTCCACATGGCTGGCACCTGTTCCCCCTCACCCCGGCCCTCTCCCCCTGGGAGAAGGGGAACGGTTCGGCAGACGCTGGTGCTGCCGGCAGTTTCAGTGGTGGTCCACCCAGAGGTTCAAGGGGAAAACGCCCAGAAAACTTTTTGCGCATTGCGCCCAGGAACCGGAGGTTCGCTGGGAGTCCCTTGGCGGGCGGTGGCCATCCGGTCGTTGCGGGAGCGTCCCCGCTTGGGATGGACGTGGGGTGGTGGGGCCATGGATGGGTGCGGCGAAAGCGGTGTCGCGCTGCGCTTGCCACCGCACTCCACGAGCGGCAGCACCGTTGTCCACGTCAAGGTTTATGGGCGGGGGCAGCTACTGCGTCTGCACGAGGCGGAAGAAGCGTTGCGGGTCGGCGGGGTTCAGCACGTTGGTTGCGGTGAAGGAGAATATTCCGCTGACGCTCAGAACGTTCGTGGCCACCGACTGCCACTGATGGATCGGCAGCGTGAGGTTGGTGGTGGTGAGCGTTTCATAGGTGCCGCCAAATTGTCCGTTGCCGCCGTTGATCACGAGGTTCACTCCCTACAAGCTGATGCCGGTGATGACCGCCGGCGTCGGCGGCGGGGGCGGCGGGCTGACCGCCGACCCCAGGGCCAGACTGAACACCGTGCCATAGCCCCAACCGCCGCCCGTCTTGGCCGTGCCATACAAGGTGTTGCCGGAGACGACCAATCCGGCCACGGGATCGGTGTTGTCGGAGGTCAAAGGATAGCTGGTAAAATTTGAGCCATCGGTATTGATGGCGAATACGGTGCCGTCGCCATTCACCCCGCCGCCACTGGCGGTTCCATACAGGGTGCCGCCCGATAAAACCAGGGCGGAAACGGGATTGACGCCGTCGAAGTTGGTGGTGTCGTCGAACCCCAAAGTGATGGGGTCAAAGGTCATCGTGGCCGGGGGCGAAAAACTGTACAGGTTCGTAAAGCCGCTGCCATCGGTCTGGAGGGCGAACACCGTGCCCGAACCATTCAGGCCGCCGGCGCTGGCGGTTCCGTAGAGGGTGTTGCCGGAGAGGATCACGCCGGCTTCCGGAGTGGCGCCGTCGCTGTTGGTGTCATCCGTTCCGGACGTCGCCGTAAAGATGTACAGATTCGTATAATTCGAGCCATCGGTGTTGACGGCAAACACCGAGCCCCCGCCGGAGTCGCCCACGCCGGTCTCGATGGTGCCGTAGAGGGTGTTGCCGGATAAAACCAGGCCGGAGGCGCTGTCACCGTCAAAAAAGCAGAGGTTGGTAAAACCGGTGCCATCGGTGTGGATGGCGTACACGATGCCGCCGCCATCCGCATAATCCGCCGTTCCGTAGCAGAGATTGCCCGACACAACCAATCCGACCTGGGGGGTCAACTCGACGGGGAAACTAAATAGTTTCTCAAAATTCGAGCCATCGGTGTTGACCTTGAAGATGGCGCCATAACCATTCGTGCCACCGGCGTTGGCCGTGCCATACAGGGTGTCGCCGGACAGCGCCAAGCCGGCGATGGGAAACGTTCCGTCCACGTTGGTGAAGGAATGCAGGATGACATAACCCGAGCCATCGGTGTTAAGGGCGAACACGGCGCCTTTGCCCGGTGGAGGACCGCCCTGGTTGGCCGTGCCATACAGGGTGTTCCCCGCTAAAACCAGCCCGGCCTCGGGATAATAGCAGTCCACCGTGAAGGCGGCAAAATCATGGCAGTTCGTGAAACCCGAGCCATCGGGGTTGACGGCGAAGACCGTGCCATTGCCTGCAGCGCCGCCGGCACTGGCCGTCCCGAACAGGGTGTTGCCGGCCAAAACCAAGCCGGCCACCGGACCCGCTCCGCTGCTGTTGGTGCCGATGCCGGAATGGTTATTGTGCACCGCAACGAAATTAAACAGATTGGTGAAATTATTGCCGTTGGTGCCGACGCCGAACACGGTGCCCGAACCATTGGTGCCGCCTTGACTGGCCGTCCCATAGAGGGTGTCGCCCGCCAACAGCAATCCCGCCACGGGCGCAAAGCCGTCGGAATTGGTCTGGATCGTTGAACTATTGATTTCCGGCGCCGTAAAATCATACAGGTCGGGCATTAAGTCGGCGCCGTTTGTGCCGATGGAAAAAATAGTGCTGGCGCCCCAGTCCGTCCCATACAGCGTGCCGCCGGATAAAACCAGCCCGGCCACCGGCTCATGAATGTCGGTGCCGGCCGGCAAAAAATTGGTGTAACCCGAGCCATCGGTGTTGATCTGGAACACGGCCCCGGAATCCCAACCCCCCGCTCCGCCGTTCTCCGCCGTGCCGTACAGGATGTTGCCGGCTAAAATCAACCCCGCCACGGGATTACCCCCATCGTCGCCGCAGGTAAAATTATATAAGTTGGTGAATCCGGTGCCGTCGGTGTTGACGGCGAAAATGGCGCCATAGCCATTGGTGCCACCGTACTGGGTCGTCCCATACAGGGTGTTGCCCGACAAGACCAAACCGGCCATTGGGTTGGCGCCATCACTGTTGAGGTAGGGATACGAATAGGTGGGATACGCCGTAAAGGCATACAAAATGGCAAAACCGGAGCCATCCGTGTTGACCTTGAACACGGTGCCGTTGCCCGAACTGGGATAATATTCGTCCACCCCATTGCCGCCATACTCGGTCGTTCCGTAGAGCGTGTTGCCCGAGAGAACCAAACCGCCCTGGGGATGGGCGCCGTCGCTGCCGCCGTTGAAGCCATATACGTTCGTAAAACCGGTGCCGTCGGGGTTGATGCCGAACACCGTGCCCAGACCCGCAACGCCGCCTGCCGAGGCCGTCCCATACAGCGTCGCACCGGACTGGATCAATCCGGCCACGGGATCCGAACCGTCACCATTGACCTCGAAGCCCGCAAACGAATGCAAGATGGTGAAGGTTTGGGCCATCGCCCGGTCCGCGAGCGAACTGCCCAATGCAGCCAACACTGCGGCCAGCAGGAACAGTTTTTTCATATTCATGTTTCCTAACGGTGTACAGTAGTACAGCTTGGGCGGCATTTTAAAGGGGTTTGGAGTTTGGTCAAGTCTTTATGAATGCGCCGAAGGGACTCCAAATCCCTGGCGAAGGGGAGGGCGGGGAAAATTCAAAATCCAAAATTCAAGTTCGATGAATTCCAGTCCCTGTGGGAAAAGGATACGTCCGCCACTCTGCTTCGGCGCGACAAGTCCGTGTCACCAACGTCAGCAGCCATGAACCATTATCCCTGCACATCCATGCAAATGAAACCACTGACCGGGACCGGGACCGGAATGGCAGACCAGTCCTTTTTGAGGGCGGTTCGGCCGGAGGCAACCGCCACCCCAGGCTGGGTGGGAAGAATCAACGTCTGGATGACGGACGAGTTTTGCTCGCGGATCCCCGAGGGATTTGAGGACGCTGACGGCTTTCATTACGGACCCGCGGGTTCCCGCAGTCGCACCTGGCAGACAACGGTCCCGGCGGCTTAATATTGCGCCGGGGCAACCGGGCGGCGGGGAAAGATTTTCCCGGATAAGACATTCGCGCATTGAACCCCTGAGCCGAGGTTTGCAGACCATCGCGCTGATCGGCGAGAGGGCGTGTCCTCTCGATTTAAAAGCGGCAATCCCGCGACGGCAGGCTGCACCTTATACGCATCTTGTGGTAGCGGCGGGCATCCTGCCTGCCGCAGGGCCGGGCGTCCCGCCCGGCGGAAAAGCGCACCCCGGCCCGGGAAGGTTGAATTATTTGCGAGCCCGGTTGAAACCCGGACCTTGGACCAGGCGGCAAGATGCCGCCAGCTACGGCAGGCGGGACGTCCGCCGTCGCCAAGGCTATGGCGGACAGGCCCGCCGCTACAAAAAAGCCGGCCCGTCTCCGCTGTAGCAATTGAAACCGATAGATGCGTATAAGGTGCAGACGGCGGGACCGCACTCCATAGGGTTGGCCGTGAACACGGGGGGTTGAAGTTGGACGGTCGTTGGTTTCCCTCCTCACCTCTGCTGGCGCTTCCGCCGTCGCTGGCGATATGGCGCGACAAGCCAAGGGGAATCGCCGTCAGGCTGGCAGTAATACGAAGGTTCCAGTGGCCGGATGACCACGGTTCAGGGGCAGCGGCGGCGGGTCAGCACCACTCAATGGTCACGTGCTTCTGGCAGGCGGTGAGGGTCTCCACGAGTTGTTCCAGCAGGTTGTGGCGGATGGAGATGTTCCGGGGGAGCAGGGGGTTCTGATAATAGGGGTTCACTTTTTCACCGGCGAGGATGAGAATCTCGTCGGCCTGCAGGAGTTCGCGGGTGAGGAGGGCGGCGCCGTTGCGGTCCACGGGCACGCGGGCGGGCTGACCGCCGCTGTCTTTGAGCAACCGCAGGGTGCGGGCCAGGGTGAGGACGCCCTCGGTCATGAGATCAATGTCCGGCAGGGTGCCGATGGGCGGCACGTCCTCGCGCAGGGTGCCGAGATCCAAACGGACGATTTCCCCAAGGTGTTCCGCAACGATGTTGCCCGTGGTGCCGCCGCAGACGACTTTGCGGCCGTCATAGTTGATGAGGCGGTCCACGCAATGTTCATCCAAGGCGGGGTCGGCCGGGGGGCCGGTGAAGACCATGAGGCGGTTGGGTTTGCGGACGAGGATGCCGGCAAAGGTGGCGTCATCGCCGGGTTCGCCACCGTAGAGGCCCATGGTTTTTTTCATGAGGCGGCGGACAATGGCGCCGGCGGAGGCGGGCCGTCCCTTGGTGAGTTCCTCGAGATAGGCGCCGACCTGTTCGCGGCCCCAGCCAAAATTCATCGTCACCCCCATGCCGGCGTACATGACGCCGTCGCTAAGCAGCCCGAGAAAGTCGCCCAGTTCCAAGATGCCGTCGGAGAAGTGGATTTTGCGCTGGCAGATGACCTCCGGGCGGGGGGCGAGCGGCAACTGGCGCCCGGCGCGGAGGAGGAAGGGCGGCGGGCAGTCGAAGTTGATCAGGCGGAAACGGCCGGTGGCCAGGTCCACCTCCACGACGACAAAGGCGGCATAAGCGATGTGACGCACCTGGCAGGTGGGCAGGGTGGCGATGACGGTTTCCAGGACATCGGGCAGCGGGACGCGCTCGCGGATCATGGTGACCAGGATTTCGGCGGTGAGGCGGGCGAGGATGTTGGCCTTCACGCCGCTGCCCAGTCCGTCGGAGAGCACCACGATGAGTTTGTCCGGGGTGCGGAGGATTTTGACCTGGTCGCCGCAAAGCTCCTCGCCGTGATGGTTGAGGCTGACAAACTGGGTGTCGTAATAGACCACGGTCAGCCCTTCTCCTTGCCGAGCATTTCGAGGAGGCGCAGGAGGCTGACCTTGGTTTCGGCGGTGGCCTCGCCGAGCAGGCCGGCGATTTCCTGGGCGACGCGCATCTGCTTGTCCACGACCTGGCGGACATCCTGCATGGCCTCCTGCTTGAGGCGGAGGCGTTCGCGCTCCTGTTTCCATTCGGCGGTCAGGTCCACAAAAATGGCGGCGGCAATCTGTTCGTCGGGGATGGGAAAGATGAGGGTGCGCACGTAGAGGTCGTAGCGGGGGTATTCGCGTTCGGCGCCCATGACCTTGCGGCCGGTGTCGAGGGCCTGGCGGAATTCGCCGACCTCGCCCAAGACGTCGGCGGCCGGGCGGCCGAGGAGTTCTTCGGCGGTGGTGCGCAACATGCGGCAGAGCGCGGGGTTGACGATGATGATTTGCAGCCGGTCATCCACGACGAGCAGACCGTTGGGGTCGTGGTCCCAGAGCTGTTTCCAAAGGGTGGTGGTTTCCATGTCAGCGGGGTTGGAGATGCGGGAGGAGGTCGCGTTCAAAGAGTTCGGTCAGGTTGCGTTCGTTGACGCCGGTGAAGACGCGGCCGTGAAATTTGAGCGAGCAGGCGGCCTGACAGTTTTCCAGGCAGAACGCGCCCTTGAGCTCCACCCGGCCGGCCAGACCGTGGCGGCGGAGCAGTTCTTCGAGCCGGGGCAGGAGGCGGTAGCCGTGCGACTGGTGGCACGCCGAACCCATGCACAGGTAAACTGTATCTGACGGACCCATGGCGAACAGGATAAGAAAAAATGATAAAAATGGGAAGCAGAAACAGACGACGGGTGTGAGCCCAAATTCTTCCCAGGGTGGTTGTTCAGGCCGTTTATAAAAGAAACGTGCCCAGACCGCGAGATACACTTGCAAAATGGCTTTCCATTCCCCCTACAGGGCGCGGGCGGTTCGGGTTCCGTATCCAGAGGCGGCGCTCGGCGACGAGGACGGCGCAGCGCGCTGTCTTTTCGGAAAAGAGGGTTTGGGCTCCGGGCTTTAGGCTTTGGGGCAGCAGCCGAGGTGAGGGCGTGTTGCCCAAAGCCAAAAACGGAAAAACAGCGCGCATTCCATCAGTCGGGCACACGAAATACCCAGCAATTGTATTGGTTTCAACCTTGCTGTGCCCGAGGACGGGCACGCTCCGGGGCTTTGGAAACACGCCCGTGACGAGGCTCTGATATCTTCCGGGGCGAGCGTGGCATTACGTCCAAGGTCACCGATTTCAGCCAGAGCCTCCTCACGGGCGTGTTGCCCAAATACAGAAACGGAAAAAAAGCGCGCATCACATCAACCGGGCACACGAAATACCCAACAATTTTATTGGTTTCAATGTTGCTGTGCCCGAGGACGGGCACACTCCGGGGCTTGGGCAACACGCCCTCACGTCGGCTGCTACGATTTTTGGAGGTAGGGACGGCGCAGCGCGCCGTCCCTACCTGCGTGCCGGCGGGGAAATTTCAAAATCCAGCCGTTTGAATACTTTGACCATTGGCACCGTCAAAGCTATGGTGACGGATAAACGATCAGCGGCCACGGCCGCAACCCTATGAATGCCCCGAATTTCAAAAATATTTCCTGTTCCGGAGTCTTGGTGCTGCTGGCGCTGGCGGGCGGGTGGCCGGCCCAACCGTTGGCGGCCCAGGATGCCGCCGCGCCCACCATCCCGCCCGCGCCCGCGTCCGCTTCGGCTTCAACGGCGACGTGGCCGGCGGGCATCCTGCCGGCAAGTCCGCTGGCGCAGGTTTTAAAGCTCGCGCAGGCCGGGGTGGATGAAGGCATCATTCAGGCCTATGTGACCAATTCCACAAGCACCTTCAATCTGGATGCCGACAAAATCATTTATTTGAAGGATGCCGGAGTGCCCAACGACCTGGTCAAGGGCATGATTGAACGGGACATTTTTCTGCAAGCACAAATGACGGCCGCCGGGGTTCAACCGCCCCCGCCGCCGGCCCCGCCCGCCCCGCCCACCCCGCCGCCGGTGGTGGCGGACGACAGCCAACCGCCGGACGCCCTGGCGGCGCCGGCCGCGGACGTCACGGTGACTGATCTTTACAACGGTCTGACCCCGTACGGGAACTGGGTGAACCTGGACGGTTACGGCGTTTGCTGGCAGCCGGGGGTGGCCATTTACAACCCGAACTGGCAGCCGTACGGGGATCAAGGCCACTGGGTCTATACCGACAGCGGTTGGTATTGGGCGTCAGACTATGCTTGGGGCTGGGCGCCCTTTCACTATGGCCGCTGGTTCCATCATGCCAGCTATGGCTGGTGCTGGCGTCCGGACACGCTTTGGGGCCCCGCCTGGGTGGTGTGGAGTTACAATGACGCTTATTGCGGCTGGGCGCCGCTGCCGCCGGGGGCGGTTTACAGTGATACGCTCGGCCTGATTTATGGCGGCGCCGCAGTGGACATGGGCTTCGATTTTGGCCTGAGTCCGGACAGCTTTGTGTTCGTCAGCCTCAATTATTTCGGCAATCCGCATCCCTTCCAGCACCGGCTCAACCGGGACCAGGCCCGGCAGGTTTACCGTCAGACCCCGATCATCAATCAATTTGAACGCCGCGGGCAGGGTTTTGTGAACCGCGGGATTGATCCGGCGAGCATTGTGCGGGTCACCCATACCACCATCCAGCCCGTGATGCTTCAGGCGGCGAGCCGGGTGAACGGCCGCTTCACGCCGGGGGGACCGGCGGCCCGGGCCGGGGCGGCGGTTGCTCCGAACCGGCCGCAAGCCCCGGGCGGACCGAGTGCCGCCAACCTGCGCAACGACCCGGCGGTGATGAACAATCCCCAGACCGCGACGGTCATCGGCAACCGCTACAATCAGAACATTCCAGGGCCGGGGGCCGGACGGAGCCAGGCACCCGTGAACAATGGGCAGGGCCAGGAGCGTTTCGCCCCCACTGCGTCCGTGCCGAACAACCTCAACGTGCCAGTTCAGAGCCCGCGTACGGCGCCGCCGGTGGCGGTAAATCGCCCGTACTATCCGGAACCGGCACCGCGCCCGGAACCGCAGCGCCCGGCCATGCCGCTGCCGGAAAATCGGCCGGTGGAGCGGCAGTATCCGGTTGAGCGGGTGGAACGCCCGGCCGCGCCGCCGGCCCCAGCGGCCGCCCAGGCCCCGGCCCAAGGCTCGGCCCAAGGCCAGGCCCAGACACCGGCGGCCAAATCGAACAAGAACGGGAACCAGTAGGCAGGGACGGGACCGCGCGCCGAACCCACCGCCCCCCGGTCTTAGGCGTAACCAAGCAATAGAAACGCAGTGTTGGTTTGGGGGACGAGGCGGTGGGCGGATGTGGGGACGAGCCGTCCCCACCCCTATCGAGTTTGTCGGTAGCCTTGCCAAGACGGGTTCGCGGTGCGTTTATCAATTTCAGCCCGGATCGAGATTTGATAGGATCGGCCGCATGGAACTGCGTGAATTTGCCGGGCGCGTGTTGTTCGCGACGAATCTGGAGGACAAACTCCGGCCGCCGGAGGACATCACCGACGAGCATCCCGGTCCCGCCCTGGCCGCGCCCGCCGCGCCCGGCCGCCCCAAGAACCTGCACTTCAAACCGTCCGGTTCCGGCAAGAGCGAATTCCCGGGGCTGCACCAGTTGGAAAACAAAACCGAGCGCGGCCGCCTGCTGCATTTCTTCGGCAATCACGAACTGCTGGCCACGGAGCTGATGGCGCTGGTGCTGCTGCGGTTTCCCGACGCCCCGCCGGCCTTCCGCCAAGGGCTGCTCCAAACGCTCAAGGACGAGCAGCTTCACACCCGCTGGTACATGGACCGCATGGCGGCCTGCGGGCTGGAGTTTGGCGAACTGCCGGTGAGCGGCTACTTCTGGCGCTGCGTCTCGCCCATGGAAAACCCGATGGATTATGTCGCCAGCCTCTGCCTGACCTTCGAGCAGGCCAACCTGGATTTCGCCGGGCACTTTGCGCGCGGTTTTGCCGCCGTGGGCGACGCCGACACGGCGCAATTGCTGGGAAAAATATACCGGGATGAAATTGGCCATGTGGCCTACGGGCTGAAGTGGTTCCGCCGGTGGAAGCATCCGGGTGAAAGCGACTGGGACGCCTTTTGCCGCACGTTGAAATTCCCGCTGTCCCCGCAACGTGCCAAGGGCTTCACGCTTAATCGGGAAGGCCGCCGCGCCGCCGGATTGGACCCGGAATTCATCGCGCAACTGGAGGTCTACTCACAGTCCAAAGGCCGCACCCCCAACATCTATGTGTTCAATCCGCTGACCGAGGCCCAGCTCGCCGGCGGCAACTCGTTCAATCCCACCCGGCCGCAGGCGCAGCTTGCGGAGGACCTGGAAAATCTCCCGCAATTTCTCGGCCGCCAGGACGACATCGTGCTGGTGCGGCGGCGGCCCGCCGTGGAATTCCTAAGCCGCCTCAAAGAGGCGGGCTTTGCGCTGCCGGAATTTGTGGAACCGGCGGCCTTCCCCCTGCTCCGGGACCGCAAACTGGGCCGCCTGCGTCCGTGGGCCTGGGGCCCGGACAGTGTGGCCCTGCTCGAGCCGTTGTTTGCCCGCGTGACCGGTGAGGCGCGCACCCCGGAACAACGATTCAATCCCGGACTGGCGGAACTGTATTCCAAGGCTTGGAGCGCCGCCTTGCTCCGCACCTTCTTGGAAAAAGCCGGCCCCACCGGGACCGGCGCATCCCTGCTTTGCAGTGAAGCCGAAGCGGGCGTCGCGGCCAACACGGTGGAGGAGGCGCTGGGCGCCATCGCGGCCATCCGCCGGCGCGGGCACCATAAAATCGTGGTCAAGCAGGCGCTGGGCCTGGCGGGCGCCAACGCCATCCGATTGTTTGAACCGGACCTGTTGGACGCGCAGCGGCGCTGGCTGGCCAACTCGGTGCGCCGCGGGCAGACCCTGGTCGTCGAGCCGTGGCTGGAACGGGTGCTGGACTTTTCCGTGCAACTGGAGATGACCGCCGACGGACTGAAATTGTGCGGCTACACGGGCCTGCTCAACGACGCCCGGGGCCGGTTCCAGGGGAACTGGGCGGAGCCGCACCATCACAAACGCATCCCGTCCCGCATCATCGCGCGGTTCACGGAGGCGGCGGATGTGTCGGGCATGTTGCTGGCGCATTATGCCCGCCTCTTTGACCTGCTGGCGGCGGAACTGCGCCGGCGGGAATTTGTCGGGCCCCTGGGCCTGGACGCGTTCATCTACAAAGATGCGGCGGGCAAAATCCGCCTGAAGCCGGTGGTGGAGTTGAATCCGCGCTTCACCATGGGGCGGCTGACGGTGGAGCTGATGAAGCAGGTCTGCCAGGGCGGTTGCGGCTGGTTCCGGCTGGTGAACCTGGCCCGGTTGCGCGGCGAGGGGGTGGCGGATTTTCCCGCCTACGCGCGGTGGCTGGCGGAGCGTCATCCGCTGCAACTGGCCGGCGAAACCGCACCGCAAATCCGCTCCGGCGCCCTCTGCCTGAACGACCCCGCACGCGCGCAGGTCTGCCTGGCGGTGTTGCAGGTGACGTGATCCTGAGCCTCGGCTCAGCTCCACCATGAAAAGCTGAAACAAAAGCACCAGATTATTGACCACGGATTTGGGGGCAAAAGCTGAAAAGCTGAAAAGCTGAAATAAAAGCACCAGATTCTTGACCACGGATGACACGGATGACACGGATGAAGACCGGGCAGGGATGGGGAAAGTATAAAGTATAAAGTATAAAATTGGGGGATCAAACCGCTTGCGCACCACCTTTGATGGGTTTAATTTCGAATTGTGAACGTGTGCGGTCCATCGGTTCGTGGGCTTTGGTCGCTGTTGTGGCATTCGGTGGTTTGGCTGCCGGTGGCCTTGGGATTATTTGCCCTGGTTTGCTATGCCTGGATTGGGTTCTTGTTTTTGCCGGTCGGGGCCGGGGTTTTAATTTGGAATTCGGAGTGGTGGCGGGCGGTAATCTGTGTGGCGCTGTGGTTCCCGTCATGGATGGGTGTCCGCTGGCTTTGGCGCTGGCAGCGTTCGGATGCGTTCGATCATCGCGGGGATATATAAGCCGCAACCCTGCAATAGAAACGCAGTGCTTGTTTGGTCTTTTTGCGTAAGGACATCGTCGTGAGGTGCTTCCAGATCCATGACGGACGTCGGACGTCACTTTTACCCCGCCAGGCTTTCCCGCCTAAAATATGCCAATACCATTGACCGACCCCTAAATGCCAATACCATTGACCGACCCCTAAACGATCCCTAAACGGGAACAGTTCTGCGAAACCTGTTTTTCTGTGCATCCTCTTATCGAAACAAATTACCCCGACTTAAATGAAATTTTTAAACAAAAGTCGCGTTAATCGTCCCCTCCGCCTCATCCGCCGGCCCATTCATCCCGGTTCGTAGCAGCCGACGTGAGGGCGTGTTGCCCAAACACAAAAGGGGAAAAACAGCGCTCATTCAATCAATCGGGCACACGAAAAACCCAGCAATTTTATCGGTTTCAACGTTGCTGTGCCCGAGGACGGGCACGCTCCGGGACTTGGGCAACACGCCCGTGAGGAGGCTCTGACTGAATCTCTGAGGCCGGCCCTGCCCCCGTCCGGCGCGCGGCTCCATGAGCCGCAGCAGGTCCGTCTGCCGGCCAATTCATTTAGGGGTCGGATTTCAGGATTTGAAAGGGGGACAAACGGGCGGCGCGCATCCCGCAGTCGCGGGACGCCCTACCTTCGCGACCAAAGCGCCCGAGCGGCGCGTCTCACCCCGGCTCCAACGCCGCCTTTAGAGCCTCCAAATCCTCCCAGCGTTTGAAGAGTTTGGTGAGGGTTTCCCGGTGCGTTTCCAGGTCCACCACGAGTTGCTTGCTCTGCGCGGCGTGCGTGTGGTGGAAATCCGGCGCGGCGAACAGGCCCTCGATGCGCGCAATCTCCGCCTCCACCTCGTGGATCCGCGCCTCCATCCCGGCCAGCTCCTGAGTTTCCTTGAAGGACAGTTTGCGCGCCTTCCCGGCCTTGGCGGCCGCCGCGTTTTTGGCGGCCACGGACTTGTTCAAGGAGACAATCGCCGCGCTGTCGCGGGCGGCCTGCTCCGCCGCCTTCCGCTTCTTTTCCAAATAGTAATCGTAGTCGCCGACGCTGTGCCGGATCCGGCCGTCGCCTTCAAACGCCAGAATGTCCGTGCAGACGCGGTTGAGGAAATAGCGGTCATGGCTCACCACGCACACGACGCCGGGGAAGGCGATCAGCGCCTCCTCCAGCACCCGCAGCGTGGGCAGGTCCAGGTCGTTGGTCGGCTCGTCCAGGATGAGGAAGTTGCCGCCGCTCTTCAAAATGCGCGCCAGCAGCAGGCGGCTGCGTTCGCCGCCGGAGAGTTTCCGCACCAGCGTCGTGATGCGGTCGTCGGAAAACAAAAAGCGCTTGAGATACGAGCGCACGGAAATTTTCGTGTCCCCCCATTGCACAAACTCGGTTCCATCGGCCACCTCGTCCAGCACGGTGCGGTTTTCGTTTAATTGGAGCCGGCCCTGGTCCACGTAGTTGAAGCTGGTGAGCTGGCCGGTTTTCACCGTGCCCTCCGTGGGCGCAAGCTGGCCGATGATGATTTTCAGCAGGGTGGTCTTGCCCAGCCCGTTGCGGCCGCACACGCCAATGCGATGGCCGTTCTCAAAGTTGAAATTGAACCCGCTGAACAGCGTCCGGCCGCCCAGGGTCATGCCGAGGCTGCTGACCTCCACCGTGCGGTTGCCCAGTTGGGGGGGCGGCGGGATGACCAGCTCCACGTCCTCCTCGATCATCGGGCCGGCCTGCGCGGCGGTTTCGTAGTAGCGCTCGAACCGGTCCTTTTGCTTGCTGCGCTGGGCGCGGGGCCCCTGCCGCACCCACGCCAGCTCCTTCTTCAGAAACATCTGCCGCTTATGCTCGATGGTCGCGTCCGCCTCCTGCCGCTCCGCCTTGGCCAGCAGATAATCGGTGTAATTGCCCGCGTGGGAATAGAACTTGCCGTCGTACAGCTCCAAGATGCTCGAGGCCACGCGGTCCAGAAAATAGCGGTCATGCGTGACGACCAGATAGGTGCCGCCAAAGTTCTCCAGGAACTCGGCCACCCATTCGATGGATTCCGGGTCCAGATGGTTGGTCGGCTCGTCCAGCATCAGGAAATCGGGCTGGGAGACGATGGCGCGGCACATGGCCACGCGCCGCTTCTCGCCGCCGGACAAGGAGAGGATGCTCCGGTCCGCCGGCGGACAGTTGAGGTGCGCCATCGCCACTTCGATGCGGCGGTCCACGTTCCAGCCGTCCAGCGCCTGGATGCGGTGCTCGATTTCTTCGTGGCGTTTGGAGTCGTGCGGCAGGGATTCAAACTCGGCGATCAGTTTCCAGACGTGTTCCGCGCCGTCCCGGATGTTGTCGTGAACGTTCTTGGTGTCATCCAGCATGAAATCCTGCGGCAGGTAGCTGACCACCAGGCCGCGCCGCCGGTCAACCTCGCCGATGTCCGGGTGCTGGAGCCCGGCCAGAATTTTCAGAAAGGTCGTCTTGCCGCAACCGTTCCGTCCCACCAGCCCGATGCGGTCGCCCTCCTGGATGCCGAGCGTGGCCTGGTTGAGGACATAGCGGTCGCCGTAGCGAACGACGACGTCAGTGGCGGCGATAAGGTTGGACATATTTAATTCAACCGGCCGGAATAGGGTGTTTCAATCATCACACGAACTGGCAGGTTAACAGAAAATCCCGCCGGGACAAGCGGGGAAAGGCTAAAGGCTAAAGGCTGAAGGCTGAAGGGGGACGCAAAAAAGCTGAAAAGGCTGACATGCTGAAACGCTGAAAAGCTGAAAAGCCGAAAGGGAAGGCTGAGGCTAAAGGGGCGCGTTTTCAAGGTTACCAAACAGAGGATGGGGACGGGCCCCACCCCGGTGCGTTGCGCATTTTTGTGTGTTTGGCGGCGTGACATTTGCCGGCGCATCCGGTCTAATCGGCGGTGAAAGCGCTCATGAATCAACCGGCGGCAGGTCAGGCAGCGGCCGAACCCTCAGTCAAGTTGCAGGGTTTGCCTCCGGCTGTGAGGCAGGAACCGGAGGCCGCTCCACCGGTGCCCGGCCCCCCGCCCGCCCCGTGGCCGGTCCCCGAGTTCGGCGCCCTGTATGAAGAGCACAGCCGGCTCATCTATTACCTCACCCTGCGGTTTCTGGCCGACCCGCAAAAGGCCGAGGACGCCACGCATGACGTCTTTCTGAAGGCCTTCCGCCGGCTGGATCAGTTCCGCGGCGAAGCCTCGGTCCGCACGTGGCTCTACCGCATCGCCATCAACCATTGCCAGAACCTCCGGCAGTCGTGGCACAACCGCCATGTGCAGACCAGCGCGGACGACGAACTCTGGGACAGCGCGGCAGCCGGGACGGATTCGCCCCTGCAGGCGCTGGAAACCAAGGAGCTGGGCCAGCGCATCCAAACCGCCCTCGACGCCCTGCCGGACGAATACCGCCTGCTGCTGCTGCTCATCGCCGACGAGGAGCTCAGCTACGACGAGGTGGCGGCGCTGCTGGACCAGTCCACCGACGCGGTGCGCGGCAAACTGCACCGCGCCCGCAAAGCGTTTGCCGCGCAGTTTGCGAAAACAGCCTGAGGATCCCGACCATGAAACAACAAACCAAACTGACCGAAAAACAGGCACCGCTGGTGGAACAGAAGGCTGAGGCGCAGACCGTCCGCGAGTTCGCCAGCACGGAAGAGTTGTTTCGGACGGATGCGGCCCAAACGACCGTGCCGCCGGAAATCGGCGAGCGACTGAAAAAATCGGCCGCCGAGCTCCGGCCGCCGCCGGCGCGGCCGTGGTGGAAAAATCTCCTGGGGCGCTGAGGCTTGACCATGAACTTCCCGACTGAACTCGAAACGCTCATCCGGGCGCGCTACCCGATTCTCTACGTCATCTCCAGCGAGGAAATGCGCGTGCAAAATGTGATCGTGGACATCGCGGCGCGGCGGCAGAAAAAAGTGTTCGAGTGGAGCTGCTGCACCGGCATCGTCCCGGCCGGCGCCTCGCTCCAGTCGCACAAAAACCGTTCCACGGCCACCCGGGACCCGTTGCTGGCGCTGGACCATGTCATCGAGCAGGTCGAGCCGGCGCTCTACCTCTTCAAGGATTTCCATCCGTACCTCAGCCGGAACCACCCCGCCGTGATCCGCAAGCTCAAGGAAATCGCGCTGCACCTCAAGAACAGCTTCAAGACCATCCTGCTGGTGTCGCCGGTCATGGAGATCCCCACGGAACTGGAAAAGGAGATCACGGTGCTGAATTATCCGCTGCCGGCACGCGACGATTTGAGCGACCTGCTCGACAAAATCATCGCCGACGTCCGGCAGTTCAAGCAGGTGAAAATCGAGCTGGACGACCCCGGGCGCGAACGCCTCTTGTCGGCCGCGCTGGGCCTGACGCTGGGCGAGGCGGAAAACGTCTTCGCCAAAATCATTGTGCAGGAGGAACGGCTGGGCGGCGACAATGTCAATGCGGTGTTTGCCGAGAAACAGCAGATCATCCGCAAGAGCGGGCTGCTGGAGTACTGCACCACCGGGGAGAGCTTCGCCAACATCGGCGGGCTGGCCGTGCTCAAGGACTGGCTGGACAAACGGGCGGCCGCCTTCACGCCGGAGGCCCGCGCGTTCGGACTGCCCGCCCCCAAGGGCATTCTCATGCTGGGCGTCCAGGGCTGCGGCAAGAGCCTCTGCGCCAAGGCCGTGTCCAACCAATGGCAGTTGCCCCTGCTGCGCTTCGACATGGGCCGGATGTTTGGCAGCCTCGTCGGCTCCTCGGAGGAAAACGTGCGCCGGGCCATCGCCGTGGCGGAATCCGTCGCCCCGGCCATCCTCTGGGTGGATGAGATTGACAAGGCCTTCGCGGGTTCGCAAGGCTCGGGCGCGGCCGACGGCGGCACCACCGCGCGCGTTTTCGGCACCTTCCTGACCTGGCTGTCGGAAAAAACCGCGCCCGTCTTCGTCGTGGCCACGGCCAATGACATTTCCCAGCTCCCGCCGGAACTGCTGCGCAAAGGGCGCCTGGATGAAATCTTTTTTGTGGACCTGCCCGGCGAGGCGGAGCGGGCGGAGATCTTCCGCATCCATCTGCACCGGCGCGGGCGCAACGCGCAGCAGTTCGACACCGCGGCGCTGGCGGCGGCCAGCCAGGCCTGCAGCGGCGCGGAAATCGAGGAGGCCATCAACAGCGCCCTCTACGACTCCTTTTACGCCAACCAGGAAATCACGACGGAGGCGGTGCTGGCCACGCTGACCCAGACCGTGCCGCTGGCCCGGACCATGGACGAGCAGATCAACCGCCTGCGCCACTGGGCGGAAGGCCGGGCGCGCAACGCCAGCGTCCCGCGCGACCCGCCCACCGCCGGCCCCGCGACCCGCCTGGATTTGTAATCCGGCGTTTTTAGATTACCTTGACAAAAATGGACTATTATTTTTGGGGCAACCTGTTTGAGTATTTCCGGGAACGCCGGACGGCCGGTGTCTTCTTCGGCACTTTGCTGGTGTTTTTTGGCACGATCCTCACGGTGGTGGTCCTGCACCAAACCCTGGCAAGTTATGATTTGACGCCCTACTGGCCGCTGCTCCTGCCGGTCGTCGCCGTCGTCGCCCTGCTGCCCCCGGCCCTTCTCTGGCGCTGGGTCCGCCGGCGGCGCGCGCGGCGCTTGGACCGCTACCAATCCTCACCCCTGTCGCGGGATGAATGGGTGAAAGCACGGCGCAAACTGGCGGCCAGGCCGGCCTCCAAGCCGTAAAGGCGGCTTTGCAGGGGCAAGCAAAGGCGGAGGGGAACGCGAAAAAGCTGAAATGCTAAAAAGCTGAAATGCTAAAAAGCTGAAAGGGAAAGCGGAGCAAAGGCTGAGGCTAAAGGCTGAAGGCTGAAGGGGGACGCAAAAAAGCTGAAAGGGAAAGCCGGGGGGGGCGGCGTGGCCCCGCGTTTTCGATGTTATCAAACAGAGGATGGGGACGGGCCCCACCCCGGTGCTTGAATCCCCCCCGCGACCCAAACCCATTTGACGCCGGGACCGTTTCGGCGTATTGATATCGTCGCAACGTCGTAACTAATTTATGAATACAAAGAAACTCATGACCGGACTGGCCGCCGTTGCCGTCTTGGCGGCGCTGGCGGTGGCGGCCGCCCTGCGCGCGGCCCCCGCCGCCACCAACGCTCCGACCGTTGCCGCCACCAACCAGCCGGCGGTCAAGCCCATCCCCTATCCGCTCAAAACCTGCCCGGTGTCGGACGAAAAACTGGGCGACATGGGCGCGCCCTATGTGTTTGTCTATCAAGGGCAGGAAATCAAGCTCTGCTGCCCGGACTGCAAGGCGGATTTCCTGAAGGATCCCGCCAAGTACCTGAAAAAAATCAAGGACCTGGCGGCCAAGCAGAAGTCGTAAACCGCCCGGTCTTTGGAATGCCCCGGCCCGCGCCCAACGCCCAACCCGGATAAAAATTGCGCGGCTTGTCATCTTTATGGAAATCGGGTATGGTTTAAGACAATGAAAAATGGCAAACACGCGACGGAGCGCGTTGAGTTGGGCGAATACATCGTGGCCGACCCGGAAATCTGCCACGGCAAACCCACGTTCAAAGGCACGCGCATCATGGTCTGGCAGGTTTTGGAGGACGTGGCCGAAGGCCGGTCGTGGGACTTTATCTGCAACCAGCGCTGGGGCGGGCGCATCCCGTTGAGCGCCATAGCCGAAGCCGTCCGGTTGGCGCAAGCAGCGTTGCTCGAACGATACGGCGTCGCCGCGCGGAGGCCGGTGCGGAAACACTCCGAACCAGCTTTCGCTTGAATCTGCTGGACGAAAATTTTCCGAAAGACCAGTTGCCACTGTTGAAGGCGTGGCGCATTCCCTTTCGACTCATCGGGCGGGACAGGGCGCGGCTCGGCGTGAAAGACCCTGACATCCTTCCGCTTTTGCACCGGCATCGCGGCGTGACTTTCTTTACGCTGGACTGGGATTTCTTCAATCCCGTTTTGTGTCATCCGGCCTACGGTTTGGTGTGGCTGGATGTGCGGGCGGATGATGCCGTGCATTTCGTGCGACGTTTTCTTAAACATCCACGTTTCCGTACTCAAGCGCAACGCATGGGCATCGTTGCGCGCGCGCATCAAGCGGGGATTGAATTTTGGCAGCGCCACCGGTCCGCGCTTCAACGCGCGCGGTGGATTCGCACAACGGCGGAATAATGGGGTTATGTCAGGGTGGGCCGGGTTAGGTTGAAAAGCCGATGAAATCAGTTGCCGCCACGAGGAAACCTGGCCGACCAATGCAGCCCCGCCCGGTGATTTATTTTTGTTTGGCGCGCCTCTCCATTTTACGCCGCCACCAGATCCACAGCATCATCTGGAGGGACATCGGCCCGAAGCACAGCAACCAAAACAAATTGCGCGGGCCGGCCTGGGTGAAGTCGAGCCAGCGATGGCGCAGGAAGAATTCCCGGGCGACGGCATCGTTGACATGATTTCCGAGGGCGGCGCCGCCGCAGGCAAGTTCATGCGCGGCGACCATGCCGCCCAGCGCCGCGTGCCAGCCCAGCGCCACTCCGCCGGAAGCCACCCAACCGACGGCCCCGCCGCCCAGCGCCACCGCCCCCATGGCCAACCCGCCGAACGCCAGCAGCCCGAGGCTGCAGCCGCCAAACGAAAGGAGCCCGATGCTCAGGCCGCCCGTGCTGATGCCGCCCACGGCGATGCCGCCGCTGGCGTATAAAATACCATACGCCTGCTCGCCGCAGGCGATCCAGCCGATGGCCGGTTGAATTTTTTCTCCCGGCCGGCGCACGTGGCCGAAGGAACGCCAATGAACCAGCGGCAGGCCGAACAGCGTGGCCCGGCTGCGGTATTCCGAGGTTTCCAGCGGAGGGTGCGCCGGGAACAATTCTGGATGACACCGGTGTTCTTCCGCGCGCAGTCCCCGCATGGTGCGGTTATGCCGCCAGGTGAACGCAAAAGCAAACAAGACCCAGGCCAGCACCAGCACCCAGGCGAGCGCCAGGACGAGGGACGGATGAGATTTCCAAAACCAAGGCGCGGAAACCCCGAACAGCGAGCATGCCACAAAAAACATGATTCCGCCGGCCAGCATGATGATCCCGTAACGCTTAATTGAGGCGCGCTCGCGCGGCGTCCGGGTGTTTTTGACGGCCTCACGCCAGCCCAAGAAGCCGAACAAAAATCCCAGCGCCGGACCGCACAAAACGCCCCACACCACGGAGATGAAACCCGTTCCCGTCGCCGCCGCACCGCCCTTGGCGGCGGCGCCCGCAGCCTTGGCCGAGGCGGCGAGCGTAAGCGGCAGCGCCGCCAGCACGCCCAGCGTGAACGTCTGGCCGGGGTTTGTCCGCACCAGCGCGCCTTCGACGAACGCGAGGACTTCTTGGTGCAACAATCTGCGTCCGCGCGAAAGCCGTTGATGCACGGCCTCCTCGCTCAAGGCCAATGCTGCCGCCACCCGCCCGACGGATTGATGTTCCCGGTAAAACAGCACCAACGGCTCGCGATAAATTTCCGGGATGCGCTCCAGCGAGCGCCAGAGGATGGCCTGCTCCTCATGGCTGATGGTGTGGTCGCGCGGCAAGGGTTCGGGGGAATGCGAACCGGCCAGACTTTCCAGCGATTCGCCTTCGCTCGCCGGTTCCCGGCCCTCGCGCCGGAGAAAGCCGTTGATGATGTTCCGCGCGATGCCGCACAGCCAGGCCCGCAGCTTTTCGGGTTCGCGCAACTGGCCGAGCTGCCGCCACGCGGCGAGGAAGGTCTCCTGCGCCAGATCTTCGCTCTGGCCAAGGTTGCCGGTGGCGCTGTAAGCCAGCGAACAGACGAGCGATTGATAGCGCGAAACAATCTGGCCGAAGGCGTCGCGGTTGCCGGACAAAGTTTCACCCACCAGCTCGGCATCGGTCTGAGGGGCGGCGGACATGGTGTTGGCAGTCATCATAACACCGCATAAGTGGCCGGCCAACGCCGAAACTGACAAAGTATTTTGGCCGGCCGGCTTTTCCGGATCTCGGCCTTTCGGCCTAAAACCCGCCCTGCCAAATCCAGCGACCGGTGGCATCTTTCCCGAGCCGGAGATTGTTCTTTTGGGTGCCGCCACCTTTGAAGCTCACCTCGTAAGGCACCAGCACCCATGAATTAGGGCCCTCCTGGTAAGGCGTGCCGAGACTGATGATTTGCAGTCCGCCCACCATTTCCTTGAGCTTGTCGGTATATAGATCGTCGAACCGCCTGCCGGCCGGCACGTTCGCCGGCCAAAACTGGGTGACGGCATTCCAGTCTCCTTTTCCATTGGCCTCCAAGAAATTCCTGGCGGCCTGGGCGGCCTCCGTCGCCTCTTGCGGTGGCAGCTTGACCTGGCCTGGACTCTGTTCGGTGGAACTTGACGCGCGGTAATGATGGACGACGGTTTGCGTGGTGAGAATGGCGGCAGTGGTCACCGCCGCAACAATGATGACTTGGGTGGTTTTGGTCATAAACAGCAGTTTGAGGGCGGCGCCGCCTTTGGCGGCCGTGGCGCCGGCGGTGGCCGATTTGGCCGTGGTGGCGAGCAGCGGCAAGGCCGCCACGACGCCCAGCGTAAAATTCCGGCCCGGATTGGTTTTCTCCAGCGCGCCTTCCACGAACGCAAGCACTTGTTCCTGCAACAGTTTTCGTCCGCGAGACAATCGCTGCCGCGCCGCTTCTTCAGTCAGGTCCATGACTTCCGCGACCCGTTCAATGGATTGCTGTTCCCGGTAAAACAGGATCAGCGGTTCGCGGTAGGTTTCCGGGATCTGTTCCAGCGAACGCCACAGGATCCCCTCCTCTTCCTTGCTGATGGCCTGCCCGGCCGGATTGGAAAGCGTGGCGGTGGTCGTCAGGCTTTCATCCAACAGTTCGGCGCCGGCCAGGGGATTGCGGGTTTGTTGGCGAAAGGCGTTGTGAATCAAGTTTCTGGCGATGCCATGGAGCCACGCCTTGAACTTTGCGGGCTCCTTCAAATCGCCGAGTTTCCGCCAGGCAATGATGAAGGTCTCCTGCGCCAAATCTTCGCTGCGGGATAGGTCCCCGCACCGGCTGTAAGCCAGGGCGCAGATGGAAGCTTGATACCGTGCCACCAGCCGGCCAAACGCATCGCGATCGCCGTCCAAGCCCAACGCGACCAACCGGGCGTCGTCCAAGGTTTCGGCATCCAACATCACGTCCAAACTCATACTCGTTAAAGGAGTGGTTGGAAACCCAAGAATGTGACAAAGAATCCGCCGCCGACCAGAAACCGATGGGGCGCCGATTGCCAATCGGCGCATCGCCACCGGTTGCAAAACCGACGGAGCGCCCGCGCTACGCATCCAGTTTTTCTTCGATCACCGCCACCCGCTTGAGCAAATCCGGCAACTGGGTGACCGCGACGATCTGCCGTTTCATCTGCCGGTCCGGCTGGGCGGGCGAGCCAAACCACTTTTCCCCGGCGGGAATGTCATGCATGACGCCTGATTGCCCGGCCACCGTCACCTGGCTGCCAATCTTCAAATGCCCGGCCACCCCCGCCTGCCCGGCCAGAATGACATAATCCCCCAGTTGCGTGCTCCCCGCGATCCCCGCCTGCGCGATCACCAGGCAATGCTCCCCAATCACCACGTTGTGCGCGATCTGCACCAGGTTGTCGATCTTGCTCCCCCGCCCGATCCGCGTCGCCTCCAGCGCCCCGCGGTCCACCGTGGTGTTCGCGCCAATCTCCACATCGTCGCCGATGATCACCTGGCCGATCTGCGGCACCTTGCGATGCACCCCCTGCTCCTGCACATACCCGTAACCGTCCGATCCGATCACGGCGCCGGCGTGAATCCGCACCCGCCGCCCGAGCTCCGTCCGCGGATAAAGCGTCACCTGCGGAAACAGGCGCGTCTGCTCCCCGATGATCGAATCGTCCCCGATGAAATTCCCGCCCTGCAACACCGCGCCGGCCCCGATGCGCACCCGTTCTCCGATGCAGCAATGCGGCCCGATGTGGGCCGTGGGGTCAATCTGCGCCGAAACCGCCACCACCGCGCCGGGATGTATTCCGGGCGTCCACTGCGGTTCGGGGAAGAACAGCGCCAGCGCCCGGGCAAACGCCACCCGCGGATTTTTCACCCGGATGACGCTTTTGCGGCTGGAGCTGAAACGCGCGTCGGCGATGATCGCCGTCGCCGCGCCCTGTTCGGCCCGGGCAAAGAACGCCTCATTTTCGGCAAAGGTGAGATCGCCCGGACGGGCTTGGTCGGCGGGCGCAAAGCCGGTCAGCGGGGTGGCGGGATCCCCCCGCACTTCCCCATCAAGCTGCGCGGCGACTTCGGCAATGGTAAACATCATGCCCCACCACTATAAAGCAGGACGCCGCCAGTTCAACCCTTGGTTTATGCCTTGGTTTATGCCGCCGCCCGGCAATTTGTCGTGGCGGCGGGCATCCGGCCGGCCGAGGAACCGGGCGTCCCGCCGCTCTTTGGCCGGGCACAATTGTTGGCGGCGGTTGCGTAAATGACTCGGAGCCGGTATAGTTTCCTCATGAGTACGATTACGGTCGTTTTGGAGCCGGATGCGGATGGCACGCTGCATCTGCCGTTGCCGATGGAACTGCGGCGTGGGAAGGTGAAGGTGGTCGCCACACTGGAGAGTGAACCGGTCGCCGTCCCGTCCCGAGGGGGAACGCCGCTGGAGGCTTTGAAAGAATTGCGCAAGCTGGGGGCCTTCAAGGACATCACCAACCCGGTGGCGTGGCAGCGTGAACAACGCCTGGACCGCCCGCTGCCGGGCCGGGACTAGCCGATGCTCTTGGACAGCAACATTGTGATCCATGGCGCACAAGGTGAACACCCGGCCTTGGATGCGATTCTGGACCGCACTGATCTGGCGGTGGCCGGCGTGACACAGATTGAGACCCTTGGTTTTCACCGCCTATCGGTCCTGGAGCGGCACTGGCTTGAAACCACCTTTGACAGGGTGAAAATTTTGAAGTTGGATGAGGCCGTAACCGCGCGCGCCATCAACCTGCGCCAGGAACGTAAGATGGGATTGGCCGACGCGATTATTGCGGCCACGGCGCTGGTTCATCAATTGCCATTAGTGACGCGGAATACCGCGGACTTTAAACATGTGACCGGGCTGCAACTGATGGATCCTTTTGCGGCCAAGGCGGTTTGATGCCACCCTGAAATTCATCATGCCGCCCAATTCCTTAAACCAGATGTTCCCGGTGCTCCAAGTGGCCATCGGCCCGGTCATCCTCATCTCCGGCGTCGGTCTCCTGCTGCTGACCATGACCAACCGCCTGGGCCGGGCCATTGACCGCTCCCGCCAGCTCACCGACGCGCTGGCCGGCCTCTCCGGGCATGAATTGACCCAAACGCTCGCGCAAATCCAGATGATCTACCGGCGCGCCCGACTGCTGCGCGTCAGCATCCTGTTCGCCTCGTTCAGCGTGCTGCTGGTTTCCGTGTTGATTGTGACCCTCTTCCTGGGCGCCTGGGTGCGGGCCGACGCCCCGTGGCTGAACGACCTCATCTGTGGCGTGTTCATCGCCTGTCTGGCCTCGCTGTTCATCTCCCTGGCCGCCTTCATCCACGACATCAACCTCTCCCTGCACGCCTTGAAACTGGAGTTGCTGGACCACAAGGTGGAGGTGAAATAGCCGTGCGTCCGGCCGCCGGATTGAACGCGCGAAGGGTCCTGGAAATGCGACCGACCGCCGACCCCTTCTCAACGGCTGAATTTGCCCAAGCCGGATTCCACCAGAAACAGGCCGAACAGGCCCACCCCCAGCAGGCCGGCCGCCAGACCGCCATCGGGCACCGAATCGCCCTCGGCTGCCGGCATTAACACCAACTGATTTTGCGCGGCATCGCCCGCGTCGTCCCATAATTGCAACAATCCCACGGCGTTCCCGGTGTAAGGGCTTTCCGCACCGGCCAGACCGCCAAACTGGGCGAGGGCAGCGCTGTAAAAAACATTTTTGTCGGCGGTGGGCACCGGATAACCGCCATAGGTCTGGCCGCCTTGCAACATCCAGATGGCCGCCTGCAGCAGGTTGTCATCATTCCCCCGGGCCGGGCCGGTGTAGTCAAAACCCGCCAGGCGCTGGCCGGCGGCGGCAAACTGATCATAAAGCCAGGCCGCCCCCTGGGAGACGGGGAGTCCGGCGCCCACGGGGGCGGTGCCCGGGGTCGCCTGGGCGATGCCGCCGAACGTATAAGTGTAAGCCTGGTTGGCGTTGAAATCCACCCCGGTTTCGACGCAAAACGTCTCCACCCCACCAGCCACCACGGCGCCGGGATTATATAAGGCGACCGCGGCATTCTGCACCGCGGCCGACGAAAAATCGGCCGAGAACTCGCCGCCCCCCAAACCCGGATAAAAGGCGGGGGTGCTCAACGAAACCGTGTCCATCGCCGTGGCCCTGACCCCCGTCACCGCCATCGGAAGGATGGCGGACAGGATGGTCAAAATCGTTGTGCGTACCGGTTTCATCAATTGGTCCGTATGCGGTGGCAGGAACTTTGAAAATTCGTCAAAATTATCTTTTGTTGCCCAAGCTTATGTCTGCAAGTTAGCGCAATGGTAATAAAGCCCACTTTTAATAGTTTGTCAACCAGCAGATTATGAAACCGGGCCTGGACAACCCGCCCGCGGCCCCCCGCGCCGGGCGCGGCAGCAACTTTCAAGTGGTTAGGCCACAATCGATTACCAATAACCCCCCGGGCGGCGCACAAAAGTTGTGCGCGCCTCCTCAGCGCCGGATCAGATTAATTTATAGAGCCAAACCGGACGTCAGAAGTAGCCAGCACAATGACACTTTAAAACGAAGCGGAAGGTGTTTGCTGCCAGAGGTTCCCCCCCTGAAGCACGCCGGGTCATCAGAGCATGCCCATCCCCGGCGCAACCGCGTCGGCCCGCCAGAAACGGCATTGCACCCCGGGCGTTTTTTTGCTTTGCTGGTGAGGGCTCGGAAAAACCGTTGACGGGCTGGGGCCGGATGGGCGGCCGGCGCCGGTTTTTGCGAACCTTGTCCATGTTTTTAAATGTCATCCAACTGGCCGAATCCCTCGGCGTGGAAGAGAATGTTGTCGAAGGGTGGGTCCGCCATGAGGGCCTGCCGCATGTGACCGACCGGGGCCGGATGTTGTTCGACCGCGCCGAGGTGGCCGACTGGGCGACCTCCCGCGGGTTGGCCGCCAAGGTGGGTTTCCTCGCGCCGGGCCGGGCCCAAAGCGCCGCCGGTCTCAAACTCGCCCCCCTGCTGCGCACCGGCGGCATCTGGCGCGACGTGCCCGCCGCGGGCACGCTGCCGTTGCTGGCGGATCTGGTTGCCAGGCTGCCGGGAGCCACCCCGCCCATCCGCCAGATGCTCCAGCAGCGGTTGCGCGCACCCAACGGCATATCCTGGGCACTCGTGGGCGGCGGTTTCGCCCTCCCGCATCTCCGCACGCCGGTCGCGCTGGGACGTGAGGCGGCCCTCTTTGCCTTGGTCCTGCTCCGGGAAGCTCTGACGGTGAATGAGCCTGCGCCGGACGATCAGCCCATCACCCGGCTCCTGTTCTTTGTGGCCCCCTCGCCGCGCACGCATCTGGAAATGCTCGCCCGATTGAGCGCGACCCTGGCCCGCGGCCAACTGCGGCAACGGATCGTTGCGGCCGCCCCCGACGACGACCTGTTCGCCGCCGTGGCGGCGATGGAGGCGGACGCCCAACCGGAAGGCGGGGCATGAGCATGGACTGGCTGCTGCTGCCGGCCGGCGCGGGCTTGGTGGCGGGCATCTTCACCTGCCGATTCCCGCGGATCTGGCTGATGGCCACCTTCGCCGGGGCGCTGGCGGCGTTCGCGGCCGCGGTGGCGGGGTTGTACGGCGCCGCTTGGACGCACGACGGCGGAGCGGTCTGGGACTGGCAGCCGGGCTGGAGCCTCGGAGGCACGGAGGTGCATCTGCAACTGGACGGCCTCAGCGCTTTTTTCCTGGTGTTGCTGGCGGTCCTGGGCGGGGCGGGGACGTTGTATGCCAGCGGGTATTGGACGGACGCCCAACATCCGCGGACCGCGCCGACGGGCCGGGCGTGGTGGAACGGGCTGCTGCTCAGCATGGGCTTGGTGCTGTTGTGCGCCAACGGGTTGCACTTTCTCATCGCCTGGGAGCTGTTCACCGTCTGCGCGTATTTTCTCATCACCCAGGAACGGCAGCGGCCGGAGGCGCGCGCGGCCGGCTGGCTTTTTTTCGCGGCCTCGCATGTGGCGACCCTGTGCCTGTTCGCCTTTTTCGCGCTGCTGGCGGCGCACAGCGGCGGCTGGGAACTCGGACCGGCTTTGCGGGCGCATCTGGATTTGAAGCCACTGTTCTGGCTGGCGCTCATCGGGTTCGGGATCAAGGCGGGGATGTTTCCGCTGCACATCTGGCTGCCCTCCGCGCACGCCAACGCGCCGTCGCATGTCTCGGCCATTCTGTCGGGCATGGCCATCAAGCTGGGGATTTACGGGCTGATGCGGTTCACCGGCTGGCTGCCGGTGCCGGACGCGGCAGGCTGGGTGATCGCCGGGCTGGGGGTGGTGAGCGCGGTGCTGGGCGTGGCCTTCGCCCTGGGCCAGCATGATCTCAAACGGCTGCTCGCCTACCACAGCGTCGAGAACATCGGGATCATCCTCATGGGGCTGGGCTTCGCCCTGATCGCGGCGGCCAACGGCCACGCCGCCTGGGGCCAACTGGCGCTGCTGGGCGCGCTGCTGCATGTCTGGAACCATGGTTTGTTCAAGGCCCTGCTGTTTCTCGGCGCCGGCTCGGTCCTGCACGCCACCGGCACGCGGCAGATGAGCCGGCTCGGCGGGCTTTGGCGGGCCATGCCATGGACGGCCGGACTGTTCGGCCTCGGCGCGGCGGCCATCGCCGGCCTGCCGCCACTCAATGGATTTGTCAGCGAATGGCTGGTGTATCTCAGCCTCTTTGACGCCGTGTCCGCGCACGGCCCGGCGGCCTTCGCCGCCATGCTGGCCGCCGTGTTTCTGGGGCTGACCGGCGCGTTGGCGCTGGCCTGTTTTGTCAAAGTGTGCGGCGTCGTCTTCCTGGGTCTGCCGCGCACGCCCGTGGCCGAACACGCCCACGAATGCGGCTGGCGGATGCGGCTGCCCATGCTCTTGCTGGGCGCGGCCTGCGTGACCATCGGCCTGGCCCCGGCCTGGTTCCTTCCGGCGCTGACCGCGGCCGCCGCCGCCTGGCAACCCCCGGTGGCGGGCGCCCCGGAACCGCTCGCCCCGCCCGCACTGCACGATCCGGCCGCCCCGCTGGCCCTGCTGGGCGCGTTTCATCTGGCCCTGGCGGTGCTGGTGACGGCGGCGGTGGTGCTGCTCTGGCGCCGGGTGCGCCGCAACGGCGTCGAGCGCGCCGGCACCTGGGACTGTGGTTATGCCGCGCCGACGCCGCGCATGCAATACACCGCCGGCTCGTTCGCCGCCATTATCACCGGCTGGTTCGCGTGGATTCTCCGGCCGGTCCGGCACACGCATCCGCCCGCGGGCTTCTTCCCGGCCGCCGCGGATTTTACCGAACACACGCCCGAAACGGTGTTGGAAGAGGTGGTGACGCCCGTCGGACGCCTGGTGATGCGCCTCTCCGCGGCGGCGCGCGCCTTGCAGGACGGCCGGGTGCAATCATATATTTTATACTTGCTGCTCGGCCTGGCCGCGCTGGGCGTGCTGGCCGTGATCGGAGGGGCCCGATGACCGCGGCCTTTGACATTCTGTTGCGGCTGGCGGCGTGGCTGCTGCTGGCCCCGCTCCTGCCCGGCCTCATCAACCGCGTCAAGGCGCTCGCGGCGGGCCGGCGCGGACCGCCGGTGTTCCAGCTTTATTTCGACCTCGCCAAACTCTGGCGCAAGGGCGTGGTGTTGAGCACCGCCGTTTCCCCGGCGCATGTGCTCGGCCCGGCCGTGTCCTGGGTCGCCCTCCTCAGCGCGGCGCTGCTGCTGCCGGTGGGCCCGGCCGGCGCGTCGCTGTCCTTTCGCGGCGACGCCCTGCTGTTCATTTATCTGCTGGCCCTGGCCCGGTTCTGTCTGGCGCTGGCGTCGCTCGACACCGGCTCGGCCTTTGAAGGCATGGGAGTGGCGCGGGAAGTCAGCTACGCCGTGCTCAACGAGGCCGCGCTGATCACCGCGCTGCTGGCGCTGTGCGTGCAGAGCGGCAGCGTGTCGCTGGCCACCATGCTCGCGCCGTCGGCGGGCGCGGGCGCGGCCCTGCTGGCGGCCGGACTCTTCGGCGTGCTCCTCGCGGAAAACTGCCGCGTGCCGTTCGATGACCCCAACACGCACCTGGAGCTGACGATGGTGCATGAGGCGATGATTCTGGACCACAGCGGGCCGCCGCTGGCGGCCATCCTCCACGGCGCGGCGCTGAAGCTGCTGCTTTTTGCCGTGCTGCTGACCGAGGCGGTGCTGCCGCTCGGCCAATGGACGTTCTGGCCGGCCCTCGGCGCGCTCACCGTCTCCGTGCTCCTCGTGGCGGTGGCGGCGGGCCTGGTGGAGTCGCTGTTGGCCCGGCTCGCGTTCCGCCGGGTGCCGCTGTTGCTGACGACCGCGTTTTTGTTCTGTCTGTTCGCCCTCCTCGTGGCATGGAAGGGGGGCGTGTCATGAGCGGCGCCCTGAACCTGCTCATCGGGCTGGCCATGGGCTTCAGCCTGGTGGCGCTGGCCAGCAGCCGGCTGCCTTCGGTGATCCGCGCGGCGGCGCTGCAAGGCATGGTGCTGGGCTCCCTGCCGTTGCTGCTGGAGGAGCAATTTCAATGGCTGGTCGTGGTGGTGGCCGGCGGCACAATCGTCATCAAGGGTTTTGTGATTCCCTCCTTGCTGCGGCGGGCGTTGCGCGCGGCGAACATTGACCGCGAGGTCGAGCCGCTGCTCGGGTTCGTGCCGTCGCTGCTGCTCGGCGCGGCGGCGATCATTGGCGCGGCGGCGTTGGGCAGCGCCCTGCCGTTGCTGCCAGAGCACTCCAAAACGCTGCTGGTGCCCGGCGCCTTCGCCACCGTGGTGAGCGGCTTCATCCTGCTCATCGCCCGCGCCAAGGCCATCTCCCAGGTTTGCGGCTATCTCATCTTGGAAAATGGCATCTACATCTTTGGCCTCCTGCTCATCAACTCCACCCCGTTGCTCGTGGAGGCCGGCATCCTGCTGGACCTGACCGTGGCGGTGTTTGTCATCGGCATCATCGTGGACCGGATCCAGCGCGAGTTTGACACCTTGGACACCCGGAAATTGACCTCCTTGCGCGAATGAGGGACCTCCTGCTTATCCTCATCCCCCTGCTGGCGGCGGGCGCGGCGTTCGCCTGGCCGGACGAACGGACGCGCCCCCGGCTGCTGCCCGTCGCGGGCGCCCTACATGCCGGGCTCACCCTGTGGTTGCTGGCCTCCCCGCCGCAACTGGCGGCCGGCGCCTGGTTCGGCTTCGACCCGGTGGCGCGGGCCGTGCTGCCGATGGTCTCGCTGCTGTTCCTGATCTGTGCGCTGTACGGGGTCGCGTATCTGCGCATCCGCACCGAGCGCCGGAACCGGGTCTTCGTCACGGCGCTGCTGGCCGCGTTGGGATTGCTGAGCCTGGCGTTACAGGCGCAAAACCTCGGCCTCCTGTGGGTCGCGGCGGAGGCGGTCACCTTGGTGACCGTGCCGCTGCTGCATTTCAACCGTACGGCGCGCGCCTTTGAAGCCTCGTGGAAATACCTTCTCGTCGGCGGCACGGGCATCGCCCTCTCCCTGCTCGGGACGTTCTGCCTCGGCTACGCGTCGTTGCTGGGCCACGGCAGAGGCGACCTGACCTGCCTCGCCCTGGTCGCCCAGGCGCGAAACGCATCGCTCTCGCATCCGTGGCTGGTCACCGCCTGGGTACTCCTGCTGGCCGGCTATGGCACCAAAATGGGCCTGGCGCCCATGCACACCTGGAAACCCGACGCCTACGGCGAAGCTCCCGGGATGGTGGGTGCGCTGCTCGCGGGCGGCACCACCACCATGGCCTTCACCGCCATTCTGCGGGTGAAGCAGGTCGTGGACGCGGCCGGCCCGGACGAAGTTGTGATGACGCAACGGACGTTGCTCGCGTTTGGGCTGTTTTCCATGCTGGTGGCCGCGCTCTTTCTGTTGGGCGCGACGGACTTCAAGCGGATGCTCGCATATTCCAGCGTGGAACACATGGGCATCCTCGCCGTCGGCGCTGCGCTGGGCGGCGCGGGCCTGGCGGCGGCGCTGTTTCATGTGTGGACCAACGGCCTGACGAAAGGCGCCTTGTTCCTCAGCGCCGGCAACCTCCGGCGCGCGGCGGGCGCGCAACGGGCGGAGGCGGTGGCCGGCATGGCCTGGCGCGCGCCGGCGTCAGCGGGCATTTTCATCGCGGGCATTCTGGCCGTGACGGCCTGTCCCCCGTTCGGCCCGTTTTTCAGCGAGTTGAAAATTGTGCTCGCCGCTTTTCAAAACCATCACGACTTTGCCGCGGCCGCCTTTCTGGGCTGCCTATTGTTTGCGTTCTTTGGCCTGACCCGGCTGCTGTTCGCCATCGTGGATGGCCGGCCGCGCGCCGCCGCGCGGGCGACGGGCCAACGGCTCCGCGAGATTCCCGGCGTCATCATTCCACCGCTGCTCTTCCTCGCCGGCTCCCTCTGGCTCGGCCTCGCCACACCGGCGTGGTTGCGCGATGCCTGGTCCGCCGCCGCCACTTTTCTAACCCCCACGCCATGAACCCGCCCCCGGAATTTCTCCCGTTGAGCAACGGCACCAGCGTCCCGTGGGCCGAGGTGCCGGCCTGGCCGGTGGATGATCTGGTGACGGCCACCAGCGCCGCCCTGGAGCGCGGCGGCCGGCTCTGCGCCTGGTTCGGCGTGCCGGGCGCCGCCGGCACACAACTCATGGCCGTGCTGGCGTTCGACGCCGAAAACACCCTCGCCGTGGGCCGCAGCACGCCGGTGAAACAGGGATATTCATCCTTGACGCCGCAGCACCCGCAGGCCCATCTGTTCGAGCGGGAAGTGTGGGAACAACACGGCCTCGAGCCCGCAGGACATCCGTGGTTGAAACCCGTCCGGCAACCGGCGGTCAACCATCCGGCGATGGGGGAATTCTTCCGCGTGGCCGGCGGTGAAATTCACGAGGTGTCCGTCGGGCCGGTTCATGCGGGCATCATCGAGCCGGGCCATTTCCGGTTCCAATGCAACGGCGAGGAGGTCTTGCACCTGGAAATTGCGCTGGGTTACCAGCATCGCGGCCTCGAGGCGCCCCTGGCGGGCGGGCCGGACCGCACGACGATGAGCCGGATGGAAACCATCGCCGGCGACACCACCATCGGCCATGCCACGGCTTATGCGATGGTGCTGGAAGCGCTCACCGGCGCCGAGGCGCCCTTGCGCGCGCAATGGCTACGCGCCATCGCGTTGGAACTCGAACGCCTGGCCAACCACACCGGCGACCTGGGCGCGCTCGCCGGCGACGTGGCATTCCAACCGACCTCCGCCGCCTGCGGAAAAATCCGCGGCGATTTCCTCAATCTCACCGCCCTGCTTTGCGGCAACCGTTTCGGGCGCGGCCTCATCCGGCCCGGCGGCTGCCGGCACGACCTGGAAACCGCGCGCGCGGCGCAGTTGGCGGCGCGGCTCCAAACGGCGCTGACCGACGTGGACCGGGCCGCCGAATGGTTGTGGGATTCCAACTCCGTGCGCGGCCGCTTTGAACTGGTCGGCACGGTGACCACGGACCAAGCCGCCGCCCTGGGCTTGGTGGGCGTGGCCGCCCGGGCCTCGGGCCTGGTGCGGGACGTGCGGTTTGATCATCCGGCGGGCTGGCACCGGTTCGCGCCGGTGCCGGTCGCGGTCTGGCCGGGCGGCGATGTCTTCGCCCGGGCGCGGGTGCGCTGGCTGGAGATGCAACGGTCCGTCCAGTTCATCACCGAACAGCTCGCCACGCCGGCCGAAGGCGAACGCTTCGCCGCGCCCGGCGCCCCCGCCGGCGACACGCTGGCCGTGGCACTGGTGGAAGGCTGGCGCGGCGAGCTCTGCCATGTGGCCGTCACCGGCCCGGACGGGAAATTCCGCCGCTACAAAATCACGGACCCGTCGTTCCACAACTGGGCGGGGCTGGCGTTGGCCATGCGCGGCCAGGCCGTCTCGGATTTTCCCATCTGCAATAAAAGTTTCAACCTGTCGTACTGCGGCTTTGACCTCTGACCATGTTCATCCCTGACACCATCGTTAATCGCCTGCGCCACGGCTGCCAGACCATGGCCTTTCCCGCCGGGCCGCCGCCCGCGCTGCCCGACCGCCACGGCGGCGCCTTGCGCGTGGACGCCGCCAAATGCGCCACTGATTGCGCCGCCTGCGTGCCGGTCTGCCCCACGCGAGCCATCGTCCGGCCGCCGGGCGAGCCGGTGGTGCTGGACCTGGGCAAATGTATTTTCTGCGCGGAGTGCGTCACCGCCTGTCCGTCCCAGGCCATTACGCAGACCAAAGATCATCGCCTGGCGGTGCGGCGGCGGGAAGATTTGCGGCTGGGACCGCCGGGGGCGGAGGAGGTGCGCTTGGCCGCCGCCTTGGATGAAAAGCTGAAGGCGCTGTTCGGGCGTTCGCTCCGGCTGCGGCAGGTGAGCGCCGGTGGCTGCAACGCCTGCGAGGCGGACGTGAACGTGCTGAACACGATCGGGTGGGACCTGGGCCGGTTTGGCATCCAGTTTGTGGCCTCGCCGCGCCACGCGGACGGCCTGCTCATCACCGGACCGGTGTCGCACAACATGCGGCTGGCCCTGGAAAAAACCTACGCCGCCGTGCCCGCCCCCAAACTGGTCATCGCCACCGGCGCCTGTGCGATTGCCGGCGGCCCCTTCACCGGCCTCCCGCAAGTGTGCGACGGCGCGGCCGCCGTGGTGCCGGTGGATCTCTTCATCCCCGGCTGTCCGCCGCATCCGCTGACCATTCTGGACGGCTTGTTGCGGCTGCTGGGAAAGCTGGCTTGAAAGTTGGCCGTTGGCTGTCCCACATGGATTCGAACCATGAATAACGCCTCCAAAGGGCGCTGTGTTACCATTACACCATGGGACAAGCCGGACCGGCAAAATTCATCGGGCGATGAACTCCACGCCCCACCTTAGCAGTTGGCCCGCCCCGGTTCAAGCCGGGAAATTGCTCTGGCGGCTGTATAATTCCTAGTACCATGTAACATTTATAATTTCGGATAGAGGCGCTTCAATTTGATACGGGCATCCTCGGTGGTAAAACGCCAGTCAATCGCGGCGGAACGGTTGTTCCGGTCCAGT
>Ga0302320_10001740_pt1 | contig 52086 bp, 41 predicted proteins | sample Bog_T0_3_FD_202130 | JGI IMG/M metagenome (GOLD analysis project Ga0302320, IMG submission 202130) | Peat permafrost microbial communities from Stordalen Mire near Abisko, Sweden - Bog_T0_3 | ecosystem: Environmental > Terrestrial > Soil > Wetlands > Peat | place: Sweden: Abisko, Stordalen Mire...
GCTGTGTGCTCACCCGCAGGCCGGTCTTGCGCTCTAACTCTGCCTGTAACTCGACTAAAGTCGAGTCGGGCTGGGAATGCAATATCCCGGCTAACGCCGGTTCATCGATCCGGCGCTTGGCTCCAGGCCCAGCCCAAGCTCACGCCGAAATCCTCGGCCAACTCCGACAGGCTCCCCTTGCCCTGGTCGAAGGCCTCAAGCAACTTCCGCCGCAAATCATCCGAATATGGTCGCGCCATAGCATGTGCGCGAAGAATCGCCACATAGACTATACACCTTTCAGAGAAATGCTCTAAGAGACCTGTACGCCGCGTTTTCAACGATTCGTGCATCTAAATTACAGGCTCCTGGACAGTCACTTTACAGAGGAAGATTTCTAGCATTCAATTGTCTTGACCAATTGTCAATCCCGGGAAGGTCCGGCAAGCATCCCTTACCCCATGGCTTATGTGACTCGCAGAAACCTGCTCGCCTCGCTCTGCTCCGCACTTCCCGGCCTGGCATGCGGGCGCAGGCTCTTTGCCGGGCTGCAAACCTCTTCATTCCAAGCCCTATCAGGCACGGGCGCCCAATCTTCGGGTCCCATCCCCAGCGCCCCGGCCGGGCCCCAGGCGCACGGCAGTCAGAGCCCGTTCTGGTTCACCAATGTTGCCGGCCGCTCCTCTTTCCCTTATCGGACCAACAATAACTTCAAGGGCAGAAAGTACTTTCCCCAGCCCATGTGCGGTGGCGTGGCCGCCATCGACTTCGACAACGACGGCCGCATGGACCTGTTCTTCACCAACGGCGCCCGCCTTCCCGAACTTGTCAAGAGCGGTCCGGACTACCTGAATTGCCTGCTGCGCAACAAGGGGGACGGCGTCTTTGAAGATGTCACAGAGAAGGCCGGCCTGGGCGGCGCAGGACTCGGTTTCAGTTTCGGCGTGGCCGTGGCCGACTACGACAACGACGGCTTCGACGACATCTTCATCTGCAACGCTGGGACCAACGCGCTCTATCGCAACAATGGAGACGGGACCTTCAGCGACGTAACGGCCGGTTCGGGCCTCGAGCACAAGCCGGAAAACGTGCTCAGTGTCGGCGCGGCCTGGTTCGATTACAACAACGACGGCCTGCTCGACCTGATCGTGACCAATTACACCGTCTGGACCCCGCAGACCGACAAGCAATGCATGATGGACCCGCAGGACGCTGAGTATTGCAGCCCCACCGTCTACCCGAGCGTGTGCTCGCGCCTCTATCGCAATCTCGGCAAGGGCCGTTTTGAAGATGTGACAGAAGCCAGCGCCATCGGCAAGGCGCTGGGAAAGGGCATGGGCATCTCCATCGCCGACTTCAACGGTGACGGCCTGATGGATGTCTTCATCGCCAACGACACCGAGCCGAACTTCCTCTTCATTAACCAGGGCAACGGAACCTTCAAGGAGAGCGGGCTGGAACTGGGCGTGGCCTACAACGCCCAGGGCGACACCGTGTCCGGGATGGGCGCTGACGCCAGAGACTTCGATAACGACGGGTGGGTCGACATCGTCTATAACGACCTGTCGGGCCAGGTCTTCGGGCTGATGAAGAACGAGGCGGGCAAGTCCTTTACCGATGCCACCTGGAGTTCGAAGCTGGGGCCGCTATCGCGTAATCTTTCCGGCTGGAGCATCGGATTCATCGACTACAACAACGATGGATGGAAGGACATCTACTCGGCCAATGGCGACGTGGACAACCTGGCCGCGACATCGCGCCAGCACGACACCATGTTTGAGAACATCGATGGCAAGACGTTCGTCGATGTGACCGGCAAAATGGGTCCTGACTTTGGCTTCATTGGCTACCAGCGCGGATCGGCCTTTGTCGATCTGAACAACGACGGCTTTCTCGATCTGGTGGTGACCTCGCTGGGCGAAAAGCCGCGCATCCTCATGAACAACGCGCTCAACGGCAATCACTGGATCATGTTCGATCTGCGCGGACACAAAAGCAATCGAAACGGCATCGGCGCCATCATCAAGGTCACCACTGCCTCTGGCCGCGCGCTCTCGAACCACGTCTCCACCAGCGTGGGATTCATGTCCTCGAGCGACCGCAGGGCGCATTTCGGACTCGGTGCCGAAACCAGGATCGACCACGTTGAAATTCGCTGGCCCAGCGGCATTCTCCAACGCATCGATCACCCCGCGATCGATCGGATCCTCAAGGTCGAGGAACCGGCAGCGGCCTCATAGAACACGCCGCCAGGATCACATCCCGGCGGCGGCCATGCTTGGGAGCCTGTGGCGCTTATGGCGCAGCGGTGTAGGTGGTGTCGGTGTAGCGGACCACGCCGTTGTAGTTGGTGTAAAGGCGGGCGTAGACGGTGCTGCTGTTGGTGGGCAGCTTGGTTGCGGTTGCCGAAAGCGCCGTTGTTTCTCCCGACAAATAGAGGTTGTCTCCGCCCTGGCTCGAGCCCAGCCACAGCGAGTAGCCGGTGACGCCCGACCCGGTTGCCGCTGACCAGGTGAACGTCACCTTGGCGCCTGCCAGCACACCGGGCGACGAAGGCGATTTCAGCGCTGCCTGCGTGGAGGCGGTGTAGACGTAGTCGTTCGACCCTACCACCCCGAAATAGTTGGTGTAGATCCGCACATAGACGGTGGCGCCGTTGGTCGGCAGGTTTCCGAACTTCAACGAAGTTCCTGTCACCTCGCCCGAGTCGTAGAGGTTGTTTGAACCTACTCCCGCGGTGCCGATCCACAACGAATACCCGGTTGCCCCGCTGACAGCGTTCCAGGTGAAGGTTACGGCGGGTCCGGGAAGGATTGCGCTGGTGCTCGGCGCGGAGATCACGGCCGGGACCGGCGACGAGGTCACGGTGGCTCCTCTCGTACCGGTTATGTTGATCGTAGAGGTGAGGGCCATGGTGGCCATCAGTTCGGTCTCGAAACCCAGTGAGGTGAAGCTGACGCCAGAGAAAGTGGCCGTGCCGGCGACGAGGTTCTGAGTGAGTGTCCCGCTCAGCGTTGCGCCTGAGTCGGAGATTGTGACAGCGTTGGTTGGCGTGGCTGAGACCCTGCCGGTCTCGTACAGCGTAACGGCGGGCGCTGGAGTGATGACCTGGCCCTCGATGACATCGAGCGGCAGCGGCGCGAAGCCCAGAGTGTAGTTGGTCTGCACCGCGCCGGAGTCGACCGAGCCCGCCGGGCAGTGCGATTCAAGCGGGAAGCCGCGCTGATCGGTAGTCAGGCCGGCAGCGGTGGCGTTGGCTAGCGTTCCACCGCAGAGCGACGGATCGCCTGGCAGGGGAACCATGGTTTGCGTGGGACCGCCGTAACTGCCCAGAGGCGCCAGCACAAAGCCGGTTGTGACCCGGTTGCCGCCGTGGTCGCTGAAGCCGCTGGTGTCGGGTTCAGACGGAGCCAAGTTGCCGGTGACAATCGAGTTGGCCATCACGTTGGTACCGCCGCTCCAGAAGATGCCGCCGCCGGCTGCGGCGGTGTTGCCGGAGAGGGTGCTGCTGCTCACCGTCAGCGTGTCGTCGTTGAAGATGCCGCCACCGTCCGAGGGCGTCGAGTTGCCGTTGAAGGTGCTGTTGGCGATCGTCGCGGTGCCGAAGTTCATCAGGCCGCCGCCGTACGAGGACGCCGAGTTGCCCGAGAAGGTGCTACCGGTCACCGTCGTTGTGCCGTGATTATTGAAGATGCCGCCGCCCCAGTCCGTGGCAGTGTTGTTGATGAAGGTGCAGTTGGCGACCGTCACAACGCCATGGTCGTTCAAGATGCCGCCGCCATCTACGGTGTATCCGTTGACGATTGCCAGGTTGCTGAGAGCTACCGCGGCGGATCCCGTCCGAAAGACCCCGGACGCGCCGGCGCCGCTGACCGTGACCAGGTTGGTGAGCGTGTAACCCGTGCCGCTGGTGGGCCCGGTGATGGAGGTGTTGGCCGGAACGATCAGCGTGCCCGCTGAGCCCAGCGCGATGGTCTGTGCCGTGGCGAAGACCGTCGAGTCGAAAGTGATGCTGGCCGCGCCGGCGCCGGCGGCAAAGGTGAGAGCATCGCGAAGGCTGCAGTTGTCAGCGGTGGAAGTGACTCCAGGCGAGGCCTGCGGGAAGCAGTTGGCGGCTACGCCCGGGTTGTCGTCCGAGGTCGTGTTCACCACCAGGTTGGCGGAGAACTGCGCGGTCACGGTTTCCGCCGCATTCATGGGAATAGTGGTGCTGGCGGAGGTGGCGCTGGCGACCGCGTCCGGGCCGGAAGTCCAGCCCAGGAAGGTATAGCCGGTGTTCGCGGTGGCGGTGATCGGCACCACTGTGCCCACGCTATAGAGATTGCCGGATGCCGGAGTGACGCTGCCGCCCGCGACCGGGTTTGCCACCGTCGTGAGTTGAACCTCCGGAAGGCTCGCAAAGATCAGGCCCGAAGTGCCCGTGACGGAGACATTCGTTGTGTCCGTCGCGGTAATGGTCTGATTCCCCGCCGAGTTGAGCGTGGCCGAGAAGGTGTGAGTTCCGGCATCGCCTGATGTAAATGTGTAATTCGCCGGCATCGTTGCGGCTCCATCCGTACTGGTGAAGTGAACCGTGCCGGTATAGCCGGTGGCCGTGTTGCTGAACTGATCGAGTGCCGTCACCGTGAAATTGATCGGGACTCCCGTGGTCGCCGTGGCCGGTGCGCTGACGGAGAGGTGCGTCGCCGCGCCGGGGTTCACCAACACGCTGGTCGAGCCCGTGATCGACGAATGCACGGTGTCGGTTGCGGTCACCGACTGCGAACCAAGCGTCTTCAGGGTCACGGCAAAGGTGCCCACGCCGTTGGTCAGCCCGGCGTTCCCGGGAAGGATCGCGCTGCCGTCGGAGCTGGTGATTTCCACCGTGCCGGTGTAGCCGGTCACGGTCGCATTCGAGGCGCTGAGCGCGGTGACTGTGACATTGAATGAGACGCCCGCCGTCGCATTGGCCGGCGCGCTCACCGAGAAGTGGGTCGCGACCGGGGCGCTTGACGTGCGTGTCACCTTGATCACGCGGGCGTTGCCATAGTCCGCGATGTAGAGATTGCCCGGGTTATCCAAAGCCATGAAGCCCGGACCGTTCACGCTCTTCCCGCCGACCGTTGTGTTCAGCACGCTGCCGCTTGATCCGCTGCCCGGAACCTCCACGATCAGATTTTCGTTGAGATCCGATATGAACAGGTTGTTCAGGGGATCGACAACGATTCCATACATATCGGTCAAGGTCGTGCCCACGCCGGGTATAGTGGCGCTCCAGACCGAGCCTGCGCCGCCTAGCTCCACCACGCGGATATTTGTTTCGTCCGCAACGTACACGTCGCCCGCTGTGTTCAGTGCGACGCCCGATGGGTAATTGAAAGCCTCACCGGCCGCAGTGGTGATTGCGGACCCCGTTCCCGTCCCCAGGTTCGGGATCTCCAACAAGCGGTTATTGCTTGAGTCTGCAATGTAAAGCACGCCCGAGGGACCAACAATCGCATCCTGCGGCAAATCGAGCGGTGTCGAGGCCACCACGGGGCTGAGGGAAATTGTCGCGCCGCCGCCGACGGGATATTCCAGAATGCGATTGTTGTTGGCGTCCATGACGAACAGATCGCCCGCGCCGTCAACCGAGACATTCACGAGAGCTGAGGCCACAATGCCGCCCACGGTCGTATTCAGAACCGTCGCATTGCCGCCTCCGGCCGGAATCTTTACCAGCTTTGTATTGGTTCCGTTCGAGTCGGTGCCGTAGTCCGCGATGTACATGTTGCCAAAGCCGTCAAAGGCCACGCCATTGGGCTCATTCAGCGTCACCCCGCCTGCCAGCGAAGGACCAATCACCGAAAGCGTAGGGCTCAGGTAGGTGAGGCCCGCCTGGGTGCCCACGCCGTAGACCAGCGTCTTGTTCAGCAGCGTGCCGGCGTTGCCGGCTGCGCTCCAGAACAGCACCGCGCCCTCGCGCGTCCCCGCATACATGGGCGTGAAGGTTGCTTCGACCGTGCAGGCGGTTGTGGAACCGTAGGTCTGCACCGCGCAGGAACCGCCGCCGCCGTTGGTAAAGTCCATGTTGGGCGCGCCCTGCGTCACCACCTCAATGCTGCCCACCGTAGTGCCGGCCGGTACGCTGAACGAGAGCAGCGTGGAGACCGGCGAGCCCACCGCCGCCGACCCTAGATTCTGCGTGGCAGCGCTGCCGGTGTAGGTCACCTGGGCATGCGCCGCCACGGGCAGCAACAGCCCGCCCAGCACGACGGAGAGGCGCAACCAAAGAGACGTAAACCGGCTCGGAACGAAGGGGGCGATCGTCATGGGAAACCTCGAAGTGTGAATTCTAGCTGACCTGGAGGAACTGTTGAAGCGACAGGGAAATTTTGCGCGAGCAAATTCGGCGCCCCTGGCGGGAAGCGTGAAACTCGTAGCGTGCAGCGCCTTGAAAACGGTTGGCCAAACGGCCTGCACAGCAAGGAAACATCGGATTCCGTAGCTGCGACGAGAGGGGAGGAACTGCCAGCCTTTCGAGGCTACTGGGCAGTTCCGGCGGATGTCAACCGAAAATCGGCCCCGGAAGATGAATGTCATTACTTTGGAACCCTCCCGGCCATGGGCGGGGGGAGAACCCGTGCCGGCGCCCCGGCGGCTCCGCTTCGGCGTTGGTTTTTCTTGACAGCGCTGGATGTCCCGGATAACATCTGGCTGCAGATTGAGAATTCTTTTCTCTTCCCTTGTCTGTCGATCGTCGCTGCAGTCACTCTACAAATTCTCATCCCCCGCATTGGAGTGCGGCACCGGGCGGATGCGCGAACCGGTTCTTCAGCGCAGGCCCTTGACAGACGGAAGAGCAAAAAGTGTCTTCGCCGCAGATTGGCGTGGCGCGGAAGCGGTTGTGCCTGGCGCCTGTCGCTTGGCGCGGCCTGATGTTCGAGAGTCTTTGAAGCGCATGGAGGAATAAGCCGATGTCCGATCAATTTGTTGGTGAAATACGCATGGTTGGCTTCAATTTCGCCCCAGTGGATTGGAATATTTGCCAGGGGCAGACTCTACAGATCTCCCAAAACGAAGCCCTCTACACCCTGATTGGCACCACCTATGGTGGCGACGGCCAGACGACCTTCGCCCTGCCCGATCTCCGTGGACGGATCCCTGTCCACCAGGGAACCAGTTCGCAGGGCACGTTTGTGATGGGACAACAATCCGGCACGGAGACGGTTACATTGCAGATCAGCCAGATGGCGACCCACGCACACGCGCTGAATGCGCAATCGGCAGCCGGAGCCCAGCCCAGCCCCTCGAACGGTATTTGGGCCGCATCGAATCTCGATCAGTTTTCCACCGCATCGCCGACCACCCAGATGGCCGCCACATCACTGCAGAACTCGGGCGGATCGCAGCCCCACGACAATATGCCGCCGTTCTTGTGCCTCAACTACGTGATTGCGTTATTCGGAATCTTCCCGTCCCGGAGTTAGCCGCCGCGGAGCCGCGGAGAAGTACATGTACCCAGGAAGGAAATGCGTATGTCAACACCGTATCTAGCCCAGATCATGATTACGGGCTTCAACTTCGCGCCCAAAGGCTGGCAAATGTGCAACGGGCAGCTCCTGCCCATCAACCAGAATGCGGCGCTCTTTTCCCTGCTTGGAACCACCTACGGCGGCGACGGTAGAACGACCTTTGGGCTACCGGACCTGCGAGGGAACACGCCCATTCACATGGGAACTCCCCTGGGCGGGCCAACCTATGTGGAGGGCCAGACCGGCGGGCTGGCGAACGTGACGCTGCTGAGCACCCAGATTCCTGCCCACACGCACCTGGCGCAGGGCGTTTCCACGACGGCAAACCTCGAGCCCGCTGCGGGCAATGCGTGGGCAAACTCGGCGCAGAACCCGTACGCCGCAACCGCCAACGTGACCATGAACGCGAATGCCGTGGCACAGATAGGTGGACAGCCGCATCCCAACCAGCCGCCTTACCTGGTGCTGAATTTCGTGATTGCGCTTTCAGGCATCTTCCCCTCGCGAAGCTAGAAAGGATCTCAGGCTATGTCCAATCCCTACCTCGGACAGATCACAATCTTCGGGACCAACTTTGCCCCCAAGGGGTGGTTCATGTGCAATGGCACCGCACTGAACATCTCGCAGTACACCGCGCTCTTTGCGCTGATCGGCACGTTTTACGGCGGCAACGGCACGAGCACTTTCAATCTGCCCGATCTGCGGGGAAACTTCGCGCTGGGCCAGGGAAATGGCCCTGGGCTCACCCCTCGCGTGATCGGCGAGACCGGGGGCGAAGCGAGCGTGACTCTGCTTTCGACCGAGCTTCCCTCCCACAACCATTCTGTCAACTGCGCCGCAGCCGGCGGAGCGACGGGTCCGGGAGGCAATGTATTCGGCGGCGGCGGACGAGGCAAGCAGCCGGGGTATGCGGCCGGACCTGCGAGTGTCGCCTTGAGTCCAAACGCGGTGGGTTTGACAGGCGGCGGCCAGCCGCACGAAAATCGGCCGCCCTTTCTCGTTATGAACTTCTGCATCGCCTATAACGGGATTTTCCCTTCAAGAAGCTGAAGGGCATCCGGACGCTCACACCCCGATTGGCGCAGGCATGACGCGAGCATTTTTCCCGGCACGGCTTTTCTCGCGTCCTGCGCTCCCTACAGAGCCAGAAGGCTGAAAGACGCCACGTAGCGTTGCGAGCTTACTTCCGGGTTGCCCGGCGTGAGAAACAGCGGGAACCTGCCCAGCCGGCTGTTTTCTACCGCATAAATCTGTTGCGCCAGGCGGGGCCGGCCCGTCCCCTCAAACTGCAGGGAGAAACTCTTGACGGCCTGTTCGGGCGGTTTGGGCGCGCGCTCGGCCGCGCGCGCCTTCGTTGCCGGAGGCGCTAGCTCATTCCTGGTAACGTCAAGCAGGGTGAGAGACTCGAGCCGGCGGCCGGCCTGCATCACCGCGAAGGTCTCTCCGATAAATGGCTTGAAGGTCTCTTCCGAGGCATTCGCTAGGACGTCGGAATTCTCCTGGCTGAAGGGATCGTCTTTCCGGGTGGACGCACTTTGCGCAAACACACGGGGGATGACCGTGCTTGCCATCAGGGTGAGAGAGGCCGATTCGATGAAACGACGCCGAGTCTGGGACATTTGAACCTCCGGGGTACGGGGACTTTCGATTTGCCTGCCGCGATGCGATCTGTGTCGCAGATGCTCTTTTCCGTGAAGCAGGGTTAATTGAAGATAGTACAACCGGATTCGGGGACATTGCACTCCCTATTTAGTCACCACCAATTTTTACTAAACGTAATGTTGACTTTGCCGGATGGGCGAGTGAGAATTGCGCTTGCTTCGTTTTCCAGGTCGAGCGCACGGGCTAGCTTCCCCAACTTCATTCACGCGTCGCCCCTGACGGCTCAGCTTTGCCCAGGTTGGTCAAGCACAGCAGTCTTACCGGCAAAATCCTGCGTTGAAGGCACAGGCAAACCCATGCGGGTTTCCTCTGCTTTCGTTGTCCAAGAACTCCCCGCATCCGAAGAAGCGCAATGGAGGTCTATCGATGGAAGCAGTTCGCGGCACTTCCCGCACCTTTGTTTCCTGCCTATCACCCTCAGCGGTTCTTTTCACGTTGGCAGTGGCCATCTTCACCAGTGGCGCCGGGATTGCCATGGTCGCGCCCACGGGAACCCAGTAAATCGAACGAGCTCTCGCGGCCAGGATCGTGAACAGCCTGGCACTTCGCATTCATTCATCGAACCGCGATTCCTGGATGTTCCCGTTCGATGTCCGCAGAAAGAAACGCAGTACCCAAACAGTCCGCCGGCCCCTGCGGGGCCACAATGCATGGAGACTACGGTCATGAAGCTTTCCAGCTTGAATCGCGCCCTCTTCGCCAGCCTGCTCACGCTCGCTAGTTTGCCCCTGTTATCTTTCCTGCCGCTGAGCAAGGTTCATGCGGCGAGTGCACCGGCAGCTATTTTGCCCAGTTCGGGAAAGCCACTGGTCAGTCTGCGAAGCCCGCAGACGCTGAAGTTCGAGTATGCGGGATCTCCCGAGGCGTTGGCGGCGCTGGAGAGCGGCAGGGCCACGCCCACCGCATTGGCTCAGGCCGACTTCAATGCCGACGGCGCACCGGATGTGGTGGCTGGGTACTCCACGGAGGGCGGAGGCGTTCTGACCCTGTTGCTCGGGAACCCCGACGCTTATGCGCCCAAGGACACGTCGCTCTTTCAGAAGGCCATGCGCGGCGAGGTGCCGGCTACCTTTCTGTCCTCGGGAACCGCCTATGCGCTTCCCGAATCTCCTGACCTGATTGTGACCGGCGACTTCAACCGCGACGGCCACCAGGACGTGCTGGTGGCGGCGCGCGGCGGCAATCTTTATCTACTGGCCGGCGATGGGAAAGGCAACCTGGGCGCTCCGAAGCCGGTTTCGCTGGCGGGGCGCGTATGGGCCATGGCAGCGACGGGCGATGGCCACGTGGCCCTCAGCACAGACGGCGACGGGGGTGTAGAGCTGCGTATCCTGGCTCCCGGCGCAGCCGGATTGACCGCGAGCGCCAGATACCCGCTGCCGGCGCGGGGCGATGCCGTGCTGTGGGGAGACCTGGGCGGCGGCGCGGACGTAGCCGTGGGCGCGGGCAACCACATCGCTGTCATTTACAACCCGCTCAAGGACAATGCGCAGACCGAAATCGTGAGCCTGCCGTTCAAGGTGGAGGGTTTGACTTCCGGCGATTTCATCTGGGACCGGGACGGCCGTACCGAGATGGCGGCTCTGGCCGCCGATGGATCCGTGCATATCCTCCAGCATGGAACCCTGGATACCCGGCCGCTTACGCCTGAGGATATCCCCGGCCGGCGCGCGGTCCTGAAGGAGAAGCGCAAGCAGCAGCGCATGGACCCTACTTCTCTGGGCTCCTGGACCGTTGCCGGCAAGCTGCCTCATTCCGGATCGGCCCCTGCGGGAGCCGTTGGGCCCTCGGCGTTCAACTCGCCACGGCTGGCAGCCTCTCCGACGCAGGATTTGATGGTACTGGACGGAGAGCGGAGCCTGCTCAGCATTCTTGACACCGCAGGCAAAACGGAGAGCCGCAGCGCGGACGTTTTGTTCTCCAGTATGCCGGTGGCCGCGCTGACCTTGCCGCAGAAGATCAACGCCGGGCGCGACACCGTGGTCCTTACCGCCGGCCAGGCCGCGCCCATGGTGTTGAGACAGGACGGCGGGGGCGGGGATCCCGCGGTTACTGTGAATACGACCGCAGACACGGATGGGCAAGGCGCGTGCGGTCTGAGTTCCGGTGTTACGGTCAGCGGTTTGTCCGGCACCATCAGCCTGCGCACTGCTGTCTGCGCCGTCAACAACTCCGGCGCCGGGACTTACACCATCAACGTGCCTGCGGGAACCTACAGTCTCAAAAACAGTTTCTTCGGTGGCAAATTCTCGGGATCCACTCCGTCCGGAGAACTCCAGGTTGGCATGGAGAGTGGCGAGAACATCACAATTTCCGGAGCTGGCGCAGCCACTACCATCATCCAGCAGACCGACGGTGTGGACCGCGTCATTGAAGCGGACCAGGTTGGAGCCGGGGGTATGCCGCTCAAGATCCAGAACGTGACGTTGACCGGGGGCACCTGCTCGACAGGGCTCGATTGCGGTTTTAGCGGAGGAGGCCTGGTCGCCGGGGCCTACACTGGCGACAGTCTCACCCTTACCAGCGTCACGGTGTCGAACAATAGCGAACAGGCCGACACGCCCGCGCTCGGCGGCGGAAATCAGGGCGGCGGCGTCTCCATGGCCGGACCCGCCTTTACGATCACCAACTCCACATTTTCGGGCAATTCCGTCACGGCGAGTTCGACCAACTCCGGGGACGGCGGAGGAGTTGAATTCCTGGACGACGTTGCTGGGAACCTCTCAATCACGGGTTCGACATTTACGGGCAACACAGTTGCTGCTTCCACGAATGAGCCTGCTCAGGGCGGGGGCTTATGGATTGACATCAGCACTCCGGGCGACACAGCGACCATCTCCGGCTCGACCTTTACCGGGAACCAGGCCAACGGGTCTAACGGGCAGGGCGGCGCGATTTATACCGCCGGTCCTACGACGGTTTCCAATTCTCGCATTACCGGGAATACCGCCGGCGGCGGGGGAAGCGGATTTTGGGAACAAGGCAGCGTGACTTCCGCCGCCGATGGAACCGGCACCGTCACGGACAACTGGTGGGGCTGCAATGGAGGACCGGGCGCAAGCGGTTGCGACACTCAAGCAGCTTCGCCGGTCAGCGGAGACCACGCTTCAGTGGTTTTCAACCCCTGGCTGGTGCTCAGCATCAGCGCCAATCCCACGTCGATCTTTATCGATGCTACCTCGGAACTGACGGCCGGCATCACCACCAATTCCACCGGCGGCACGGGTTTCACCGTTCCCGATGGAACAGCCATCACATTCGGCGGAACGCTGGGCGCAGCCAATCCGACCAGCTCCACGCTCACCAGTGGACAGGCGACGTCGACCTTCACCGCCGGAAGCACTCCCGGCGCGGGTACCGGCACCGCCAAGATAGATAACCAGACGGTAACGGTGGGCATCACGATAGGCGATGCGCCCACCATCACCAGCGCCGGCAATACCACCTTCATCGAGAACACGGCAGCCACCTTCACCGTGACCACCACCGGCTTCCCCGTGCCGGCGCTCAGCAAGAGCGGCGCGCTGCCGCCTGGGGTTAACTTCCTCGACAACGGCAACGGCACGGCCACACTGAGTGGCACGGCCACGGCAACCGGGACGTTCCCGTTGACGATCACCGCGGCCAACGGATTTGCGCCGAATGCCGTGCAATCGTTCACTCTGACGGTGAACTCGCCGCAAGCTACGCTGACCATCTCGGCCAATCCGGCGGCGGGCGGAACCGTGACGCCGGCAACCGGCAGCGTGTATACCGTGGGAACCGTAGTGCCCATCACAGCCACGGCCAACTCCGGCTACGCCTTTGTGAATTGGACATCGAGCCCGGATTCCGTAGCCAGCACGACCTCGGCTAGCAGCACCATTCCCATGAACGCCAACGAAACGGTGACGGCGCAGTTCTCCGCCAACCTGGTGGTGAACGCGGCCGCGGACGATTACCCCAACGACCTCAGTTCCAAGTGCACGCCGCAACCCACGCCCGGCGTCAACACCATCGATACCGCGTGCAGCCTGCGCGATGCGATCGACTATGCCAACAGCGCCCCCGCGACCAGCATCACCTTCAGTTCCACGGTCTTCAAAGCTTCGAACACGGTTGCCGAGAACAGCATCGTGCTGGGAGGCAGCGCGCTGGCGATCAATGCAGGCACGGTAACCATCACCGGGGCCACCAGCGGTTCCGGCGCAACGTTGAACAACCTGGTGACCATCAACGGCAATCTGGCTTCGACTGATTTCGTAGTGGGCACGGCTGTCGCCACATTCAACAACCTGAACATCGTCAATGGCCAGGACAGCTCGTACTACACGACTCTCGGCTACGGAATCGCCGGCGGCGTCTACAACAACGGTGGAACTGTCACCATCAATACTTCCACCATCTCCGGAAATGTGGATTCCCCTCTCACCCCTCTCTACGTCTACGGCGGCGGTCTCCTGAATTATTCCGGAACCATGACGGTGGCCGACAGCACCATCTCCGGCAATTCCGCGGTGGCCAGCTACTCCGGCTTCGCCAGCTATGGAGGCGGAATCGTCAACCTTGGTACGCTCACCGTGTCCAACAGCACCATCTCCGGCAATTCCGCCACGTCTGGCAGTGGGGCTCAAGGGATCGGCGGCGGCATCACCAACTCTGGTCCGTTGACCGTGGCCAGCAGCACCATCTCTCTAAACACGACAAGCACCGGGGCCGGCGGCATCTACGACGTCACCGAAACCGGCACCAACCCCGTGACAAATTCCATCATTTCGGGCAACGTCGGTTTTTCCTACCCCGATGTCTTTGACCTCGGAGCGTTGCAAATCACCAGCGGCGACCAGATAACCACCGGATTTGCGCTGGCGCCGCTGAGCAACTACGGCGGACCCACGCAAACGCAGCCGCCCCTGCCCGGCGATCCCTCCTTCTGCGGCGGCCTGACGTCCAACGAGGTTGCAGCCGGCCTCAACACCGACCAGCGCGGCTTTGGCTTCGATCCCATCTGCCCATCCGGCTCGGTTGACTCGGGCGCGGTACAGACCCACTACACGCTGGGTTTCAACGCGCTGCCTCTCAATGTCATCGTGGGGCAGGTCATCACGCCCGCCCCGGCCGTCACACTCTACGAGAGCACCGTGGCGGTTACCGCTGCAAACAGCGGCGGCGTCACCCTCTCCGACTCGGGCGCAACGCTGAGCGGCACGCTCACCCAAACTCTCGTCAGCGGCACGGCGACCTTCCCGGGCGTCAGCTTCTCCTCAGCGGCGTTCCAGACCCAGTTGATGGCCACTCTGGCCCTCAATGCTTCGGTCAGCATCACCGGAACGAGAGGGGCCACGGTGACCGTCTCGCCGGCGCCGGCCGTAATCGCCGCGCCCAGCACCAGCAGCCCATTGCCGGGGCCGGGGGCGACCTTCACATGGAACGCCGTCACCGGGGCCAACGGATACGCGTTGTGGATTGGCACGACGGGACCTGGCTCCCATAACCTCTACGACTCAGGCGAGGTGACAGGAACCTCGCTCAAGTTCGGAAACCTGCCGACCAACGGCTCCACCATTTATGTGCGGCTCTACACCAATTACCACGGCGTAGCGCAGCCGAACGACTACGTCTACACCGCTTCTACGCAGGCGGCGTTGACCTTGCCCTCATCGCCTGGCGTGCTTGCAGGCGCCACCGTGACGTTCACCTGGTCAGCGGCAACCGGGTCGGGCGTCACCGGCTACTCGCTGTGGCTGGGCTCGAGCCCGGGCGCGAACAACCTCTACGAATCGCGGGAAACGACGGCGCTTACGGCGACCGCAACCAAGTTGCCCACCAACAGCAGCAGCGTCTACGCCCGCCTGTACACCAACTACAACGGCGTGGTCCGCTACGCCGATTACACCTACACCGCGGCGCCCTGAGCGGCGGCAAACTTCAGCAGCGTTTGGAAACTTCCCCTCGATTCCCTTGCGAGACCCGATGAATGGGCTCGCGAGGGGAGCGAGGGGTTCACTTTTTGCCGCTGTGACCAGGTACGCGGAAGATGAGGAAGTAGACTCGGACCGTCAGCCGGCCTGCTTGGCATGAGAGCCGCGCCAGTAAAGAATGAGACCCAGCAGCACCGAGCCCGCCGTAACGACAACCAGCTGCAGCCCAAAGCCCAGCTTGTTGGCGGAGTCGCCCGGCGGCACAAGTGAAACAACAATGCCGATCAGAACGACCAGGAAGCCCAGCCCCCCGGCGATCCAGACGCCGGGAACCCCGCCGGGAACTAGGACGGCGTGGAGATTCTCTTTCCGGTCTTTGCGATAGGCCAGCTTGATGACGGCTGCAAACATGTAGAGGAACGGCATGAAGTAAAGGATGATGCCTGCGTCGATCAGCTTCTGGTATGCCCCCTGCATCGACTCGTTGATCTGGCTGCCCAGCAAGATGGCGGCAGAGATGACGGCCTGCACAAGAATGGAGACCCAGGGCGTCTTCCAGCGGGAATGGATCTTGCCGAAGGCCGCGGGCAGGTAGCGGTCAACGCCGACAACAAAGGGCACGCGCGCGATGCCGGCCACCGTGCTGCCCACGCCGCCGGCGTTGCCAAAGGTGACAAGAATCGCGGCGAGGATGCCCAGGAAGCCGAGCTTGAGCGCGACCGATCCGATGGTGATGGCGTTGAAGACGCCGCTCTGCGGATCGATGCCGGTTGCGGGGACGAGCGAGAGAATCGCGAAGGTGCCCACAATGTACATGAGCGCGATGAGCGCGCCGGCGCCGAAAACGGCGCGCGGCAGCGTTCGGCGCGGATCGCGCACCTCTTCGCTCATGGCCGAGACGAGCTCCAGGCCGGTAAAGGCAAAGGCGATCTGCGACCAGAAGTTGACCGTATCCCAGTTCCACGTGGGAAGCATGTTGTGGACGGTGAAGCGAGTGGCCGAACCGTGCCGGAGGCAGACCAGCGCGGCGATGCCCACCAGCATGACGAGTGGCACATAGGTTCCTACGCCGCCCGCATTCTGCAGCCATTTGCCGATGTTGAGGCCGATGATGTTCAGAACGACGGCCACCGCCAGCAGCGAAAGCGAAACGGTGAGCAGAAAGGTGCGGTTCTGCGCCAGGACTGCGCCGTGGCCGCCCATGACGTACGCGGCCATCGAGGCGCTGGCGAGCAGCAGGCCAGGGAAATAGAAGAAGGTGTAGATCCAGTAAGTCCATCCGGCGATAAAGCCGTGAAAGGGACCGAAGGCCTCGCGAGACCAGACGTAAAGGCCGCCCTCCTCAGGGAAGCGCGAGGATAGCTCATTGATGACCAGCGCGCCGGGAACAAAAAAGAAGACCGCGGCAATGACCCACAGGCTGATGGAGGAGGTGCCGTTGTGGCCGGCGGCGGCGATCCAGCGGGGCCCGAGCACCGTGGCAATATTGAACAGCAGAACATCCCAGAAGCCCATTGCCTTGCGCAACTGGGAATTGGTGCCGAGCGAAGAGGGCGCCGGTATTGTCATGACTTTCCCCGCGGCTGACGAAGAAGTTCAACCTGCTTTGGGAATGATACCGGACGCGGTGGTGGGAGTTCTTCCAATCGGAAACCAGGAACAGCCAGGGGCTTGCGAGCGGCACGCGATGTACAGGATTATGGGCTTAACTGGCGGCGATGCCTGCCAGCGAAGACAGGTCCTGCTGCTGATTCATCCGCGATTGGTAAACCGGCGTCAGCCAGCTCCAGTATGTCGGCAAATGTCCGCGCGTCGCGTCGAAATACAGTTGGCGGACTTCGCGCGTGACCGCGCCTATGGCTCCATCCCCAACCGGCCGGTGATCGACGCGCACGACCGGCGCAAGGCCCACCGCGGTGCCGGTGAAGAAGAGTTCGTCGCATACGTACAGCTCGCTGCGATCAATGGGCCGCTCCACCACCAGGAGACCGAGTTCGCGCTGGGCCAGTTCCATCACCGCATCGCGCGTAATGCCCTCCAGGACGTTTTCCGTCACCGGCGGCGTAATCAGCTTGCCCTTGCGGACCATGAAGATATTGCAGGTGGCGCCCTCGGCCACATGTCCGCTCTCGTTGAGAAAAATCGCTTCGTCGAAGCCCGAGCGGCGTGCGTCGTCGCTCGCCAGCGCGCTGTTGACGTAGGCGCCGCATATTTTGGCGCGCGCGGGAATGGCATTGTCCTCGATGCGACGCCAGGAGCTTACCCCCGCGTGCAGGCCCTTTTCGGCATGCAGATATTCGCCGAAGGGCAGCGCGACGACGGCGAAGGAATCCTGCTCGTCGGGGCTGACGCCGACACGCTCCGCACTCTTGTAAGCAATCGGACGGACATAGACGTTGGCGCGGAAGTTGTTCCTCCGCATCAGCTCGACCGTGATATCGCGCAACTGCTGAGCCGAAGGCGGAACGGCGATGCGCAGAATGCCGCAGTTCTGCTTCCACCGCTCGTAGTGCTCCAGCGGGCGCATGATGAAAAGTTCCTGCTGCGCCTCGTCCCAGTGCGCGCGGATGCCTTCAAAGACGCCGGTTCCGTAGTGCAGAGCGTGGGTCAGGATTCCCACGCGCGCTTCGCCCAGCGGCATATATTCGCCGTTGAAATAGACAATCAGATTCGGATCACCATCGGCTTTCATCTCACGCCTCCACGCATGCTTCCCGAAACAGTTCCCTTCCCCGCGCCAGAGCGCGCCCGTCGAGGTCAACCCACTTCTGATGTTTGACCAACTTGCGCAGAGCGGCATCGATGTTGATCTGCGGCAGCACGCCGGAAATTTCAAGTAGCGCGCCCAACATGATCATGTTGGAGGCGCGCGCGTCCCCAAGTTCGTCGGCCAGATGGGTGAATGGAAGCGCCAACACATGCACGTCCTTGCGCTCGCAATCGGGCGGGAAGACGTCGCCGTTGTAGATCACCCATCCGCCGGGGCGCACGCTGGCGTCGAATTTGCGCAGCGATGGTTCGTTCATGGCCACCAGCACATCGGGCAGCGTGACCAGCGGCGAATCGATGGGCTGGCTGGAGACGCGCACGTGGCAGTTCGAGGTGCCGGAGCGCATCTCGGGCCCGTACGACGGAAGCCACGAAACTTCAAGACCGGCGTCGAGGCCGGCCTCGGCCAGCACCTCGCCAAGCAGCAGAACACCCTGGCCGCCAAAGCCAGCCACGCGCACATGCAGATCCACGTCTTCAGCCCTGACAGGGGAGAGGGAGACATCTTCCGCTGTTTCTTCCCTAGCGATGCCGAGGATGCGCGGAATGTCCTCGAGGGCGGGAGCAGGCTCTGGCAGCGGACGCGGCTGCGCCTCTTTGGTGCGATCGCGGAAGACGCCCAGCGGATAGGTCTTCTCCATCACGTCGTGGACCCAGCGCTGCGCTTCCACCGGAGACATCTTCCAAATCGTCGGGCAGGGCGATAGCACTTCGATGAGCGAGAAGCCGAGGCCGCGCACCTGGTTTTCGACTGCGCGGTGGATGGCGCGCGCGGCCTGCGCAATTTGCTTGTTGTCGCCCAGGGCCACACGCTCGATGTAGACCGGGGCCTCGAGCGTGGCCAGCAGTTCGCTGATGTGCAGCGGATAGCCCTCATTGGCAGCCGTGCGTCCGCCAGGAGTGGTGCTGCTTTTTTGCCCAATGAGCGTCGTGGGAGCGACCTGTCCGCCGGTCATGGAGTAGATGCCGTTGTTGACGAAGATGACAGTAATGTCCTCGCCGCGATTGGCCGCGTGCAATATCTCCGCGGAGCCGATGGCCGCCAGATCGCCGTCGCCCTGGTAGCTGACCACGATGGAGTGCGGATGGCTGCGCTTGAGAGCCGTGGCCACGGCCGGAGCCCGTCCGTGCGCGGCCTGCACATTGCCCACGTCGAAATAGTAATAGGCAAACACCGAGCAGCCTACCGGGCTGATGAGCACCGTGCGGTCCTGAATGTCCAGCTCATCGATGGCCTGGGCGAGCATCTTGTGCACATTGCCATGGCCGCAGCCGGGGCAGTAGTGCGTCTGGTGCTTCAACTCATCCTTGCGCTCATAGCACTCATAAAAGGCATTTGGCCGGGAGTGGGAAACCTCGTATTCGGAAATCAATTCGCTAGACATGGGCCATCTGCTCCATTTCGGACTTCATAACCGGCAGGTTATAGAGCGCCAGCGTGCGGACCAGGGCAAGCACCTCGTCGTGCGAGGGAACGTTGCCGCCCATGCGGTTGAGGAACTCGACGGGCCGCATACCATTCAATGCCAGCCGCACGTCTTCGATCAGTTGTCCGTTGCTCATCTCCACCACGGCAAAGACGCGCGCGCGGCGAGCCAGGCGCTGGAAGGCCGTCGTGGGAAACGGATAAAGCGTGATGGGCCGCAGCAGGCCCACCCTGATGCCGGCGGCGCGGGCCTCGGCGGTGACGGCCTTGAGAATGCGGCCCACAATGCCGTAGCCCACCAGCACAATTTCCGCATCTTCGGTGAACCACTCCTCGGCGCGCGCCTCGTTGCGCTCGGCAAGCTGGTACTTGGCTTCGAGCTTGCGCAAATGCGCTTCCAGGTCGTTGATGTCCATGTGCAGCGAGGTAATCATGTTGCCGCGCGACTGCGCGGTGCCGGCCACCGCCCAGTCGGGCAGCCGCGGCGCAACTGCCTTGGTTGGAAACTCCACCGGCTCCATCATCTGGCCCACGAATCCATCCGCCAGCACCACCACAGGGTTGCGATAGCGGTCTGCCAGTTCAAAGGCCAGCGCCGTCAGGTCGGCCATCTCCTGCGCGGAGTGGGGCGCGAGCACGATGGTGCGATAGCTGCCGTTGCCGCCGCCTTTCACCGCCTGGTGATAGTCGCTCTGCTCCGCGCCCAGGTTGCCCAGCCCCGGCCCGCCGCGGGTAATGTCGGCGATCACGCAGGGCAGTTCCGCGCCGGCCATGTAGCTGATGCCTTCCTGCATCAGGCTGATGCCGGGGCCGCTCGATGCGGTCATGCAGCGGATTCCCGCGGACGACGCGCCATAGAGCATGTTGATGGCCGCCACCTCGCTCTCGGCCTGCAGAAACACGCCGCCGATTTGCGGCATGTAGAGCGCCGCCGCCTCGGTAATCTCGCTGGCCGGGGTGATGGGATAGCCGTAGAAGCCGCGGCATCCGGCGAGGATGGCGCTGTGCACAATGGCTTCGTTACCCTTCATCAGTTGCTTACGCATGGCTGGCCTCCGCAACGCCCGCATGGATGCTGTGCACGGCCGGCCGGTTCACGGCGCGCAGCACGGTGATGGCTCCCGGCTCCGGGCACACCAGGAAGCAGATCCCGCATCCGGTACAGCCCGCGCCGGCATAGGTGGCCGTGCGATAGCCGTAGTGATTCATCCGCTCGCTCAGGCCGATCACTCTGGGCGGGCAGGCTTCCACGCACAGGCCGCAGCCCTTGCACTCCTCCACGCTGACGCGCAACTGGCCCCGATCCCGTTTTTCTGTCTTTTCCATTTTGTTCATCCGACTGACCTCCTCTAAACAAAGACTGGCGCCGCGATCCTGCGCTCCAGGTAGTGAGCACGCACGGCGAAATCTTCCAGTTCCTGCTGAAAGCGCGGATGGGCAACGGCGATCAGCGCCTCGGCCCGCTCGCGCAGGGACTTCCCGTGAAGATAGGCGATGCCATGTTCGGTGACCACATAATGCACATCGGCGCGCGAAGTCACGACTCCTGCGCCCGGCTCGAGCACCGGCACAATGCGGGAGACCGTGCCGCGCACCGCCGTGGACGGCAGCGCGATGATGGGCACTCCGCCCCTCGATCGCGCCGCTCCGCGGATGAAGTCCAGTTGCCCGCCAAAGCCGCTGTAAGGCGTTGTACCCATCGAGTCCGCGCACACCTGGCCGGTGAGATCGATCTGGATCGCGGAGTTGATGGCCACCATCCTGTCGTTCTGCGCCACCACGAAGGGATCGTTGGTGTAGCTGATGGAGCGGAATTCGAAGCTGGGATTCTCGCGGATAAAGTCGAAGAGCCGCTGCGACCCCAGAACAAAGGACAGCACCGCCTTGCCGCGATGGATGGTCTTGCGTTCGCCGTTGAGCACCCCCGACTCCATCAGGTCGATGACGCCGTCGGAGCACATCTCGGTGTGGATTCCCAGGTCGCGCTTGTCCCCAAGGCAGCCCAGCACCGCGTCCGGAATTCCGCCGATGCCGGTTTGGAGAGTGGCGCCGTCGGGAATCAGCGAGGCCACATTCTCTCCGATGCGGCGTTGCAGCTCAGTGCAGGGCTCGGTGTGGAGCTCAAGCAGCGGCCGCGAGGTTTCCACGGCCCAGGAGATGCGGCTCACGTGGATCGTGGTTTCGCCATGCGTGCGCGGCACCTGGTCGTTGACTTCGGCGATGACCAGCCGGGCATAGCGGGCCGCGGTGAGTGTGCAGTCGACGGTGGTTCCGAGGCTCACAAAGCCGTGCTCATCGGGGGGCGAAACCTGCATCAGAACCACATCGAGCGGCATGGAGCCGTCTTCGAAGAGGCGCTCGATTTCGCTCAAAAAGATAGGCGTATAGTCGGCCCGGCCCGCGGCAATGGCTTCGCGCACATTCTCGCCCAGAAACAGGCCGCGATGACGAAAATGGCCCGCGTACTCCGGGCGGGTGTAGTCGGCGTTGCCCAGCGTCTTCATGTGGACGATTTCGACATCGATGACCTCGGGTGCGCGGGCGACGAGAGCATCGACGAGAACCGAGGGGGTGCCGCAACTGGGCTGGATCCACACCCGGTCGCCGGAACAGACCGCCTCCAGCGCCCGCCGCGCATCCACGCGCTTCCTCGCATATTCCTGACGCCAGCTCATGCCGCTTGGCCTCCCCAGGTGAGTCTCAACCTTCCCCAATGGACCATCTCTTTGCCTCTGCCGGTCGATGCCACGGAACGCTTCGGCACAGCCTTTTACAGGGGAAAAACCGCTCCCAACCATACGGGCAAATCTTCGCCCAAAACCCGAGTTATGTTAGGCTTCGCCGCCACAGGCCGCTGTGACACGCATCACCATTTCGGCAACTTTCAAGGGTGTTTTTTTCAGGCCGTTTCACGTTAAAAGCTACGGTTTATGCCGGGAAAAACCTTCCAACAAGCAAGAAGCCCGGCCCCAAAACGGGACCGGCCTGGAAGGGGCTTCCCAGACACGTGTGCGGAGGTTTGGCGAAGTGTGGTTGCGGGGTGTCTATCAGGCGAAAGGAGCGGCCTTCTTTGTCCAAGGGCTGGCGGCGTAGCGTTGCCTCAACAGGCGCGCTGCCGACTTGCGAATCTCGACTACGCTGTCCTGCGCTTTGTTGCTGGGGTCGCCGCTGCGGCGATCGCGGTCCACCGGGCTGGAAGGATGCGCATGGAGCAGACCCGACTCCACAATGGCGCAAGCGGCTGCCGCGGTCAAGAGGCGCGCGCGTTGCATCGAAGAAAAGGATCAAGAGATCTCAACTCGGCTAGAGGATTCTCATCGCCTGCTCATCTTTGAGCTGATTTTTGCCGATGACTCGGGAGACGATCCGGCCCCTTTTGTGGAACGCGAGTGGACAAAAGGGACGCCATGAGAGTTGTGAAGGTGCGTGAGGCGTGCCGCCGACAGACGCATTGCGGCCGATTGGAAGCACGAATTCCAGCATGTCGAGCTCGACGCAAGTTTCTCCCGCTGCCGGTCCCGGCGCCTTGTCCGTTGCGGTGATTGGGCCCGACGACGTGCGACGCAAGGCAATGGTGCGCGCCCTGAAGGAATGCTCGGAGGGAGACTTGGGGTCGACGGAGCGCTACGCCGCCGGGTTGGCGATCGAGGAGTTCTGTTCCTATCCCTATGAGCTGAATCAGGCGCCGAAAGTGCTGGCGCAGCAGTATGACGTTGTGTTTGTGGACCTGGACAGCCAGACGGAATATGCGCTCGATGTGGTGGAAAGCCTCAACGCCATCGGCCTGGCAACGGTCATGGTGTATTCGGAGCAAGCCGACCGCAACCTGGTGATCCGGTGCATGCGCGCCGGGGCGCGCGAGTTTCTCAATCTTCCGCTGGCTCCAGGGGATATGCAAGGCGCCCTGGCAAGGCTGTCGGTTCACGATCCTTCTCTGCGCCGCGCCCGCGGCACGGGCAAGCGACTCTTCGTGTTCCTGGGGGCCAAAGGCGGCTGCGGAGTCACCACCATCGCCTCCAGCTTTGCGCGAGCGCTGGCGCAGGAATCCAGGCAATGCACACTGCTGATCGACCTCGGCCTTCCTCTCGGCGACGCGGCCATCCAGCTCGGCATGGCTTGCGACTACTCCACGGTCAATGCGCTCGAAGACTGGCGCCGCCTCGACGGAAGCTTTCTCCATTCCCTGCTCGCCGAGCACCGCTCCGGGCTTTGGGTACTGGCCGCTCCTGGGGAGTTTCCCAGGGCCCATGCACACATGGAAGCCTACAACAAGCTGCTGGCCGTGGCCCGCCAGAACTTCCAATACGTAGTGGTGGATATCGGAACGAGGATGGACTTGAAGGAGTCGGTTCTGTTTGACGTGTCGGCCTGCCATTATCTTGTAACCCAGGTCGGCATCTCGGCGTTGAGAAATGCCAATCGCGTGATCACGCAGTCGTTCGGCCGGCGTTACCACAAGCTCCAGATCGTGCTGAACCGCTACGCCCCCCACGCGTTGGGCTTCGACGACGCGCTCGTGGCCACAGCGCTTACCCGGACTGTCGATTGGAAGGTTCCCGACGAGAATGCAACGGGTAAAGGGATGCACTCCAAAGCGGCCGGGACGACTGAAGATGGCGGGTCCATGGCACAGGCCGTCCGGCATATGGCGAGGGCTGCCTGCGGCCTGCCCGCGGTCAACGAAGAGAAGAGGAGCTTCAAGCTGTTCGGATGAGATCTTGCTCTCGATCCGTCTCCGCTCGACTTCTGCCTCTGTTCCTGATTGCGCCAGTTCTTCCCGGGTTCGTTGAGCGGCTACTTTTTCGGAGCGTCTCGCCCGGGGGTTTGGGGCGTGGTTGGCGTACCGTTTTGAGCAGCCTGCCGGGCCAGTTTCTCGTCGTGCTTGCGCTTCATGTGGCGGGCAAGGTCGGGCCAGAACTCAATGACCTCGGAACCGGCGATGCCTTCGACGGAGACTGTCAATCCGTCGCTGATGGTGTCGCCCACGGTGCGCTCGGAGATGGGATAGTAGGCGCGGGCGATAGCGGAGCCGATCAGGTTGCCCCCCACGTTGGCGTAGTTCGGGCCCCACTTGCCGTTGTCGCGCTTGCACCAGAAGGTGCTCGAAGCGGCCCAGAGAAGGCGAACGATGGGGCGGCCCGTGCCCTTCTGGAAGTAACGCGGGTCTTCATGGAGGGCCACGGTCAGGACAGCATTTCCAAAAAAATTGCCGATGAAGGCGTCGCTGTATGCGGCGCCAAAGCGCTTGGCGTAGCCTTGCGTGCCCTGGCCCCACTCGGGGTAGCTGTCGTCTGCCTGGCCGATACCGGACACAACACCCGCCAGCAGGAAGGGCCATGGATCCGTTTCACTCTTGAAGAAGAGCTGAAACTTCTGGCCCGGTGACAGAGGGAGCGCGTCCTTGTTGGTGGTTGTGTTGAAGGTGGCCATAACGCCCATCACGCGCTGCTTCTCCTGCGCTTTCAACTGCTCTGCGGCCTTTTCGCGCTTACTCTTTTCATCGTCGGTTGGCGCGGCCGGAGCTTGGGGGCTGGAACTGCCCTGGGGTGCCGGTGTCGCAGCTGGGGTGCTCTGGGCCGGCGCGGCTGGGGCTTGCGGGGAAGGCGCCTGTTGATCCTGAAACGAGTCTGCGGCCGGCGCAACGTGCGGCAAGGGAGTTTCGGGTAACGCTGCGGATGCAGTCGCGACCAGGAGGGCGTCAGCCTGCTGCGAAACAAGACGGGCTGGCAACGCCAGCAGGGCGATGCCCAGGAAAGACATTCCAAGAAAAACACGAAAAGCTGAACGCATCATTCACCAGTTGAAGAGTCGACGCCCGCCTTCCCTTTCTGTCGCGGAAAGGCAGTACAAACCTGACTGGGGCCGGTCGAAAACCGGCTTCCAATCAAGGGGAACAAGTTTAAGGGTAAATCACCGCAAACTGCAGATTGAGGTTCAATGCGGCCCGGCGGGGCAAAGGTTCTCTCTGCGATTACTAACCCCATCCATTAGACGCAATTGGCAGGTCCGCGGACACAGAAAATGCCTTCGGCGAGCCCGGCAGGCGGAATTGGCTGGAGCTTCCTTGAGCAAGGCATGGTTAGTGTGCCTTGCATGAACTTGGCAAAAGGGGCGCCGCCATGGGCTATCCGGTTGTTCAATTCGAGATTATCGGCGAGAACCAGCTGCTGCTGAACGACTTCTATGGGAGCATCTTCGACTGGAAGATCGACCCCATCCTGTCGGAATATTTGCTGGTGAGCACCGGCTCGGGAATCGTCGGCGGCATCGGCGCCATGGCCGCGGCGCGGCGTCATGTCACTTTTTATGTTGAGGTTGCGGACATAGCAGCGTCTCTGGCCCTGATCGAGAGCAAGGGCCGGAGGCTGGGGTTCGGGCCACATCCGGTACCCACCGCCGCCATCGTCGCCGGATTCACCGACCCGGAGGGACACCTGATGGGGCTGGTGCAGCAACCGGCGGCGGCATAACAGGCGTGGCGACGGTCGAGGATCCTACACCGCAAAGTCAATGAATCCCCGCTGCGGGTCCGTGGAGATGAGCTTGGCGGTCACCTTGTCGCCTACGTCCAGGCCCTTGCCGCCCTGCACCACCATGCCTTCCACGTGCGGATCTAGAGTGCGGACGAATGTCCCGTATTTGTTGACGCCGGTGACGATCGCCGGGAAGCTCTGCCCGATGCGCGGATGAAGTACCACGGCGGCGATGCGCTTCTGCATGTCGCGCTCCACCTTGCGGGCGTTGTCTTCCATCAGGGTGCAATGGACGGCGATGATGTTGAGATCGTCCTCGGAATAGGGCTGGGGCTTGTGCGCCAGAAGCGCCTTCACCAGCCGCTGGGTGACGATGTCGGGGAAGCGGCGATTGGGTGCGGTGGAGTGGGTGTAGTCTTGCACGGCCAGGCCGAAGTGGCCGGGCGAAACCTCGTTGGGCTTGACCAGCACGTACTCGCCGGGGCCCATGAGCTTGACCACGGTGAGCGAGAGATCGGGAAAGTGGTCGGGGTCCTTCTGCCTCTGGGCGAGCAGAAAATCGTTCAGCGCCTTGGAGTCGGGCTCGACGGGGAGGGTTGTGCCCAGGGCCTGGGCGACTTCCACGATCTTGTCCCAGCGCTTCGGGACGCGGACGATGCGGCGGATGGAGGCGACGCCGCCCTGCTCGAAGGTGCGGGCAGCTACGCCGTTGGCGGCCACCATGAACTCCTCAATCAGCGAGGTGGCGCGGTTCTTCTCCAGGCTCACGATGTCGACAGCTTGGCCGGCGAGCATCAGGGGGCGCGTTTCGACGGTCTCAAGATCGAGCGCGCCATGCTGGAAGCGGCCGCCCACCATGCGCTGCGCAGCCGTGTCCTGGAGCTTGAGTTGCGCGGCGAGGTCGGCGCTGGCAGCTACCTTGGCCGGCGCTGGGCCAGTCCCTGCCAGCCAGGCGCCCACCGCATTGTAGGCCAGTTGCGCGCGGTTGCAGACCAGGGCGGAGTAAATCTTGCCATCGGAGGCAGTACCTGCCGCGTCCACACTGAATTCGATGACGTGCGCCACGCGGTCTTCATTCTCATTCAGAGAGGTAATGCCCTCGGAAAGCTCGGACGGCAGCATGGGAAAGACTTTGACGCCGGTGTAGACGGAGGTGGTTTCGCTCTTGGCGTGGCTGTCGAGCACCGTGCCCAGGCTCACGCGGGCATCCACATCGGCCACGCCGATCAGAACGCGGATGCGGCCGTCAGGCAACTGCTCGGCCCACTCGATCTGGTCTAAGTCTCGAGACGTATCGTTGTCGATCGAGGACCAGAGCAGTTTGCGCAGGTCATGCGCGCCGGGCGCGGCGGGCAATTCGGGATGGGCCTGGATGGCGGCGAGCTGGGCTGCGGCTGCGGCCGGGAAATCGGGCTGAAAACCGTGTTCGAGCATCGAAGCGTGAGCGGCGGCGACAAGATTGAAGTGCACAGGCTGGCTGGAAGACATGTAGGTTCTGGCTCCTCCGAACTGACAAGCCAGCCTACCACGCCCACCGCCAGGGTTGGGGCGGACGCCTGGCTCAGTCAGCTTCCTCGGTCGGGTAGAATCGGGTTGGTGAGCAGCTCATTTGAAATCGGGCCGGTCGAGGTGGGTGCGGGGCGGCTGTTCCTCATCGCAGGGCCGTGCGTCATCGAGTCGGAGGCGCATGCGCGGCGCATGGCCGAGGCCATCCAGCGCATTGCGGCCGACCTTGGCATCCCCTACATCTTCAAAGCCAGCTACGACAAGGCGAACCGGACCAGCGTGAAGAGCTTCCGCGGGCCGGGACTCCGGGAGGGGACGCGGATCCTGGGGCGGCTGGCCAAGGATACGGGGCTGCCGGTGCTCACGGACGTGCACGAGCCGGGGCACTGCGAAGTTGCGGCCGAAGCGGTGGACGTACTCCAGATTCCCGCGTTCCTTTGCAGGCAGACCGACCTGCTGGTGGCCGCGGGCAAGACGGGCCGCGCGGTGAACATCAAGAAGGGCCAGTTCGTGGCGCCGTGGGACATGACGCACCCGGTGGAGAAGGTGCGCTCGACGGGCAACGACCGGGTCTTTCTCACCGAGCGGGGATCGAGTTTCGGCTACAACACGCTGGTGGTGGATTTCCGTTCGCTGCCGGTGATGCGCGCGCTCGCTCCAGTCGTGTTTGACGGAACGCACTCGGTACAGCAGCCTTCGGCGGACGGCGGGGTCAGCGGCGGGCAGCCGGAGTTCATTCCGCTGCTGGCGCGGGCCGCTGTGGCGGCGGGGATTGACGGGCTGTTTCTCGAGGTTCACGACGAGCCGGCCAACGCCCTGTCGGACGGGGCGAATGCTCTCGACCTGAAGCTGCTCAAGCCGCTGCTGGAGCGCCTGCTGGCGATTCATGCCGCAGCCGCCTGCGGTGGGGCAGACAACTCTGGCGCGTGAGTCGGCTCCATAGCAATTCAGAGGGTCAGCAGGTTTCCCACCTAGCTCTTTCTGATGCGAGCTTACGGGACGCCACGCTAGTGTCCTGTCTCAAAAATTCGTTGTAAAAAGCACGAAAGACAAAAGCAGATTCTTCGACTCACCACCCCCAAACTGAAAGACGTTTGGGGCCCCGTTCGCTCAGAATGGCAGCCTTTATTTTGCTATGGACTTTAGAAACAAGACACTAGTTGTGGCCGGTGCCGCCACAGCTGGTTGGGAGCTTCCAGATGGGCGTATCGCGCTCGTTGAGATCGAAGCAGTCGGCGGAGACCTGAGCGCCCCGCATGCTGTTAAGAGTTTCGGAATTGAGGGCGTCCGCCTGCTTGGTGGCAATGGCTCCGGAGGCCGCCCCGCCGGCCGCCCCGCCGCCGGCTGATGGCGGGGGGGCGACGAAGTTGGGCGACAGCTTCTTTTGCAGCCATGGCATGGGAATCGAGTAGCTGGCCAGGATCGCTTCGATGGTGGAGCGCTCCTTCGCGGCGAGCGTGACCGGCAATCTGCCGAATTTGAAGATGTTCTTGTAGGTTCCCTCCACATCCGGAGGCAGGGAGCACAGGACCCCTTCGAAGTTGGTGGGGGCGGCGTCGGTGGCGCTCATGGTGCCCAGAAAAAGGCCGCACTGGCCGAACAGCGCGGGGGCCTGAATGGGCGTGGCCGAGGCGTAGGTGATCTGCGGGAGGGCCTTGCCGGCCAAGCCGGCGGAGTGCTGCATGATCATGGTGAACTTCTGTTCCAGGTTGGCCTGATAGGGCATGGTCAGGTCGACGCCCTGGACCTTGCCGGGCTGGTAAGCGGCGTTGCGGGCGATGAAGGTGTTGCCGAGCGAGATGCTTTCGCCGTTGGGGCCCGACAGATCGATGACGGTCTGGCCCTGCATGGCGACCTTCCATCCGGCGGGAATCTGCGCGGAGGCGCTGCCGTCCTGGGTGGTGAAGGGCTGCAGCGGAGCGGCGGGAGCTCTGGGCGCGGCGGTGTTTGCCGGCGCCTGCGCCAGGGCGATGGAAGCGGAAAACAACGCTGCGAAAGCAACCGCGGGAATGGTCTGTCTCATGGTCGTTTCTCCTGAGGATTTCCGAACGTAGCATGCCGGGAATTCAATGCGCAATGGCGATTCCACGATTGGACCACGTAAGTCCTTTATTTCAGTAAAAAACTGGAAAACGGCGCGACACGTAAGTTCTTTATTTTCATAGGATAAGATGAGCACGTTTTGATGTAACATGCTTATTTTCATTGACTTGCGTCAAAAAGGGGGGAGGGGGTGTCCCTATGTAGCATTCTACCGAGTCCGATCGCGCCGGCTTTTGCCGGCTTCGCATTGAACAGCAGGTTCCCATGACCGATGCTCCAAACTCATTGTGCGCCTTTATTCGAAATAATCTGCAGACCATCTGCGGCGGGGCAGGGGGACCCATTCGGCACACTCGACCCCATTTTGGGACCCTGCGAGTAGGTCGCCTGTGAAGGACAATTCCGACGCGATTGCGGCAGAAGATTCTCTGCTAGAATCCAGATGAATGACGCGCCCAACCGACAATAGAACGCCGTTCTTGCTCGACTACTCTTCGTGGACGGAAAACCCGTGGACTATCGGTAAATTCCCCTCCCGCCGGAGAGGGAGGAGTGGCCTCGTCACCCTCGAATTGTGTGCCGGTGGTGGCGGCCAGGCGATTGGATTGGAAATGGCCGGAATTGAGCATGTTGGCCTTGTCGAGATTGATCAGACCTCGTGCCCAACCCTCTGCCAAGATCGCCATGAGATTGCAGCTTAACTGCGCTTGTGAGTTTCGGGCGCTATGGTCTGTTCAAACCTCTCCAGCAGTGATTTGATCTCCTTTTCGGCGAAGGTCTGGCAGTCCGAGTAGAGCTTTTCAAGCAGCGCAGGCATCGTTGCCACAAGCGACGGCGCGACCTCTCGGAATTCCTCAAAGGTGTTTCGAAAAGATCGAATCATCTCCAGGCTCTCGCTCATCCCCTTTCTCCGTTCCGCCTCATCACCCCAGACGCCCGTCCAGTATTTGCAGGTGTGACAGGACGGGGTGCAGCGCGTGCCGTCGTGGGAAAGGAATGACTCCCATCCGGTTGGTGCAAGCACGAGAATCCTCACCGAGTCGTCCCGTCGCTTCTCGCTGTTGCACCTCTTGCAAGCGACGAGCACGTTGCCGGGAACATGGAGTCCTGCGCGAAGCCTATTCATTCCGTCTAGGTGCTCAATGATGGCGTTATCGGCCGTAAGGTCTCGGGCGCAATAGGGGCATCGATTTTGGAACCATTGCCGGACGACCTCTTCGTACTTTTCGCTGCCGATCCGAATCCCCCAGCTTTGTGAAACCTTCCGACTTAGTTCGTGGAGGAACATGCTGATCAGCTTGTTCGCGACGTCGGACTTCGCCCTCCTCGTGGCGGAGCGGAGTTGGGAGGATGCGTCCTTCATTCCCCTCCCCCAAGGAGCCAGTCAACTCTTACGCCTAAGGCGATTGCGAGCGCCTTAAGTTCGTAATCAAGGACTCCGCGCAGATTGTTCTCGATCTTGGCGATGGCGGCGCGATCCAGCTGGACTCCAAGTCTTGCAGCTTTTCCGGATAGATCGTCCTGTGTGAGAGGCGGCTTGCAGAGCGCACGTGCCTGGGCGATCCGTTCCCCTGAGATGTTCCTTCTTCCTGGGCTCTTGGACACATGGGAAGCGTATCCTTTACAAAACGCGTGGACGTTCTAAAATAGAACAATGGCCAGACATTCGATCGTTAACCTGAGGCGGGGTCGGAATGGAGCGCATTCCAGCCACTTTCGTACGGGGTGCGCTCGCGCCAAGTTTCGGCCGTCTACGGAAGTTGGTGAACTGCTCGAGCGAGAAGCGCACCGGCCCGTCAATGTACGCTGCCAGATGTGCGGGGAAACTGTCGCTAACCATGGCGCCTACCGAATGGGCGATGCTTCTTGGCCCGGAGGTTCGCGCGGCACAAACGGATTGCTGGACTTTTGGGCGATTTGCGAGAAATGCGACGCCGGTATGATCGACTATCTCCCTGAGGCAATGGGTGACGCCGAGTTAGTTCGGCGGGTCTCTGCGCACCAAAGTGTTCACATGCGCATCGGGGAGTTGCTCAAAGCGGTTGGTGTCGGAAACAGGGCCCCCTCTTCACTGATTGAAGCCGCGGCCGGTCAGTCTGGGTGGCGCCAGCGGCTGCGTGAGCTGAGGTATCCCGTAATCGGGTGGAAAATCGAGTGCCGCCTATACAAGGGGCCGTCCGGCAGGAGGCGCTCCGACTATGTGCTCATTAGCTACCGGGAGTGGCCCCATGACCCCACCGGAGCTATCAGGCAATTCGGGAAGGCCAGGTGGACGCGGAACGTAACACCGCCAGCGGGATCGACCGTTCCGTAAGCCTACGGGAAGAGCTCCCCCTCGTTAAGCCGCATTCGCCTTCATGCACCAGCGAAAGCGCCCATGGGCGCTATGGATAACCTCCGCACGCAGCTTGAGATTGATTTGGCCTTCGTCGCTGACCTGTTCCTTTTCGCCGAGGTATTGGTAATGTACAACCCGCCGTTCTTTACCGTTGACTATCGCCTTCGATGGTATTTTCCGGATATTGAACCACTTCTTCAGGTCCCTCTTCCTTCGGTCCAGATGGGTCTGATCCTCTGGTTGTAGCCCCTGCTTCTCAAGTTCCTGCCTGATTTGTCCGCCCGATATTCCGTCAGGAAACTGCTTCATCACCTCAATAATTCGGAGGTGAATCTCGCCCGGTTTGCTCTCTTTTGACTTCATTGCCTGCCTCCTCCGCAATATTTGCGCGGGATCTGATTGTTCCGAGGCTTCGTCCCCTTTTGCGGCATGCTTTGCGCCGACTGCGCGGGAATGAGTCATTCTACCCGGATCGCCCATCTTTGGGCGCCGGTGACCTCTCTTCGCGCTCCGGCTTGTAACCGCGCGGCAAACTCTCGATAGCCGCCACCCGGAGTATCCGGTGCACCGGCGGGACGCTGCGTTGGGCACGGAGGGGCCGACGGATGGGTCTCGGTTCCTGGTTTCCAAGAACAAGGTTGCGGGGTCCAGAGGGTCTCAAGTCATGCGTCGGGCTTGCGCTGCGGTCGTTAGGGTAGCCTTAGAAGGATGAACTTCGACGTGAACGGCTGGCTGATGCGGCGCCCGGTTCGATTGGCGATCTGGGCCGCGGTCGGCGTGCTGAGCGCGCTGAAGTTTTGCTACCTTTCGGCGGATTTTCCCAACTGGTCGCCGTGGATGATCGACCAGGCGAAGTTTACCGACGAGGGCTGGTGGGGCGGGGCGGCGGTGAGGCTGGCGCTGACCGGGCACTGGTATGCGGCGGGCGACTACAACCCGGCGGTGGCGCTGCCGGTGTGGCCGCTGCTGCTGTCTGCGGTGTTTCACTTTACGGGCGTGGGCGCGGGGGCGGCGCGGGCGCTGAATGTGGTCCTCTCCATCGCCACGCTCGGCGTGGTGTATGCGCTGGTGCGGCGCTATGCCAGCGGAAGGGCGGAGACGCCGGCGCTGATGGCCGTGCTGCTGCTGGCGGCCAGCCCGTTTGCCTTTGCCTTCAACCGGCTGGCGATTCTGGAGACGCTGGTCATCTTCGAGTTTTGCCTGCTGCTGCTGGCGGCTTCGTATGCAACGTTGAGAAGGCTGGGTCTGCTGGCGGGGATTGCGGTTCTGGTCGCCGCGATGATTTTGACCAAGACGACGGCGGCGCTGCTGACGCCGGCGGTGCTGTGGGTGGCCTGGTCGGCGATGGGGCGCAGGCTGGGCGGGCTGGTGCGGGCTTTGGCCGCGGTGGTTGTGGCTCCGGCGGCGTTGGTCAAGGGCTACGCGCTGCTGGTGGCGGTGCTGGGGTATGGAGCGGATTACAAATACTTCTTCGACGTGAATGCCATGCCCGACATTGCCTGGGGGCAGGCGCTGGGGACGCTGCGCGATCTGTTGGAGAACTGCCTTTGGATTGACCGGGTGCTGGCGCCCATCGGCCTCGTGATCCTGGTGGTGACGGTGGCGTGGAAGCGGCGGCTATGGGGCAATCCGCTGTTTGCGGCTTCGTGGATGGTGGTGGGGGCGCAGGCGGTGTTCATCTTCAGCCGCCAGGACGACTATGCGCCGCGGTATTTTTTGCCCATGCTGGCGCCGCTGGTGTGGATCGTGGTGCTGACCTTTGGCGAGCTGATGGCGAATGCGCGCAAGACGGCGGTTCTGCTGCTGGTGGGGATGATCGCGGCGGTGGCTGCGAATGCGGTGATGATCCGGCATTTTCTGCATGACCGGGATTACGATTTTCGCGATGCGGCGGCTTCGATTGGGGAGATTGTGCGGAGCCACCCGGAGCAAAAGGCGCTGCTGGTGGGCGACAGCGGGGCCCAGATCTCGCTGATGACGGGGATTCCGTCGATCACCGATGGGTTCGGCACGGAAGATATGGCGGAGAGGATGCAGAGGTATCAGCCGGGGTGGTACCTGGCGTGGAACGATACGGACCCGGAGAAAGAGGATTCTCTGGACGGCTTCCGGCTGGAGAAGATGGCCAACTGTCCGGCGCTCGACGACGACACGCGGAATGTGCTGACGCTTTACAGGCTCACGCGAAAGTAGAATGGCGCCGGATGCGGGATCGGAGAGCGGGACGCAACATTGCACGCCAACTCCGGTTGCGCTCCGGCTACGCCCGGAAACTAGCTGATGTAGCTGCCGAGGGTGGTGCTGATGCCCTTGAATGAGGAGTTAAGGCCAGTGGCCAGAGCCTTCATGCCGGAGGTAGCGCCGAAGGCTATCAAGGCAACGAGCAATGCGTACTCAACCAGGTCCTGCCCCTCTTCGGAGTGGATGAGGAGATGGACCCTCATGAACAGCTTCTGCAGCGCAATGATCATGTCTTGACGTTCCATGTACCAACTGTAAATTGCATGGCGTCAGGCACGTATCCCTCCATGGTGCGGCAGGAACGGACCAAGGTGGAGGGATAGGGCGTCGTTGTGCGAAGGAACTGGTTACCTTTGTGAGGCCCGCGGCCTCTTTGCCGGCCATTTGCAGGGGTCTCCTCCCTCCGCCACTCATTCTTGACCGGTTACCAGGATCGTACCGTTCATGCCTCGTCGGTGAAGATTTGCTCGATGGCGGTGGAAAACAGCCGGGCGAGCCTGAAGGCCAGGGGAAGGCTGGGGTCGAAGCGGCCGGTCTCGATGGCGTTCACGGACTGACGCGAGACTTCGAGGCGGTCGGCGAGATCGGCCTGGCTCCAGCCACGCTCGGCGCGGAGGACGCGAAGGCGGTTCTTCATTGGGCTCTCCGCAACTGGATGACGAGCGCGGCCAGGGCGGTGATGCAGAAGACGTCGATGTTGTAGATCTGCGACAGGCCGTGGGTGGAGAAATCTTCGAAAACGACGCCGAATACAATGTCGCCGATCATGGTGACGCCCAGGCCCCAGAGCAGGGACTGGGTGACCAGCATGCGCACAAACTCGTCGGTTTCGCGCTTCAGATAGCGGCCAACGACAAAGATCATGGCGCCGACGGGGAGTGCGGGGAGCAGATCGACGAAGCGTAGGGCGAACTTGGAGACCAGGCTATGCTCGGCAACCATGCGGGCGGAGACGAAGGTGAGCATGGTCAGGATGAGCAGAGTTCCGAACTGTGTGCCTGTTCGGCGTTGGAGGGGTTTGAGCTGGTTGCAGCGGAGGAGCATGGATGGTTTCCTTTCCTAAAAGACAAGCTAACTTTACATTATGAGCGAGTGAATGTCAAGCGTGTTTGTCATTTCTCAAAAATCTGGATTGGATCTGGCTGGGATGAGCGAGGCTTCGCGGACCCCGATCGGGGCCTGAGTGCTTGCGCGATGCCCTCTGACTGGGGCCAGTTGGGAGATGCGGTTCCCCACGCTCTCGCCAGAAAAAAGGCGAGAGGATGGGGCACGGGGCTTTCGGGCGGTTCGGCACCGGGTTCATTGCTGCTGAAACCGGATGCGGGGAGTGCCGGGCTCGCTATTGAATGCCGAGGTCGGAGAGAACCTTGGGCTTGGATTCGTCGACGGCAAGCAGGTTGTGGCAGGCCGCGCAGTCCTGGGTGATGCTGGTGCCGTCCTTGGCCGCATGGCCGCCATCGTGGCAGCGGAAGCAGCCCGGATAGCTCATGTGGCCGATGTGGTTGGGATGCGTTCCCCAGGTCACCTTCATGAACGGGAAGACGTTCTGGCTGTAAAGGGTGACCAGCTCATCGCCGGCGGACTTGATCTGGGCAGCTTTGCTGCCAAGAACGTCAGGGTGCTGGGAGCTGTAGAAGGCTTGCAATTGCTGGGGAATCTTTTGCGCAGCCTCGTCTTCCGAGGCGTAGGTGGCCTTGAGCAGCTCGAGGCCCTCCTTGTGGGCCCAGGGCAGATCGGGACTGATGGCGCCTTCGGACATGGCGCGGTTGATGGCGTCCTCCGCGGTGACAAAGGTGTGCGCGGCGCGGTTGTGGCAGTCGATGCAATCCATCACCCGGCGCTCGCCCTTGGGAGGGCCGCCCGCGGCGTCGGCGGTGGCATACACGGTTTCCGAGCCGTCGGCGTTGCGCTTCTGCACCCAGGGGATGCTGGTCCGGGTCTCGTCGGTGGCGACGTATTCGATGTGGCCCAGGTGGGTGCCGTGAATGCCGCTCAGCTGCGAGAGCGAATCGCGGCCGCCCAGGTGCAGAACCACGACGGTCTGCGTCTCGGTGTTCTTTTCGTCGTCGGCAAAGCTGGACTTGACGAGCAGCTTTTCGCCGATAAACCTGGCCGGCGTGTGGCAGCCCTCGCAGATATCGCGCGCCGGGCGCAGGCTCTGCACCGGCGACTCGATGGGCGTGGGATAGCGGTCGAAGCTGACTTCAAGCAGCTGCTTGGTGCCGTTGACCTTGGCGGCAAAGTAGGACTTGGCGCCGGAGCCGATATGGCAGGCAACGCAATCGACATGGGAGTGCGCGGAGACTTTGTAGGCGGTGTACTCGGGATGCATCACGTGGCAGGACTGGCCGCAGAACTGCGGCGAATCCATATAAGCGGCGCCGCGATAGCTGGCCATGGCCACGACCAGCAGGTTGACGATGGTGGCCACGAGAACAATGTCGAGGCCGTGGCGGAACATGTGGTCGTTGAGATCGATCTTGGGGAATTCTGCCGGAATCTGCCCGGCCTTTTGCAGCTTTTTGCGGCGAATGAATACGCCGATGGGAATGAGCACCAGGCCCGCGATAAACAGGGCGGGAAGGAGAAGGAAAAAGATGATGCCAAGATAGGGATTGTCGTTGGGCCGGCCGAACATCTCCACCAGCCAGTAGCCGACCATGGTGACGCCGGAGGCGCTGGTGACGGCGCCGCCGGCAAGACTGATTGGGTTGTTGCCGAAAAACAGCGCCGGCCTTACCCAACTCTCACGAAATTTTTGAAACAGTGGCACATTGCCTCCCGGATGGGTGTGAATTCGCCGCCATGATGAGCGAAACCGCGAGGGGCGCGTCCCGCCGGGGCCGGCTCAGGGGTTGATCCGCTGCAGGGATCAACCCATGGCAGGCACACCCGCGGTGAGCGCCGTTCGGAGTTTAGCTCCAGGCTGTTCTGGTTCCGATTCTCGTGCTAATTGTATCGCTTACTTCAGCCCGTGGTAGAAGGTCGCCACGTCCTTGATCTGAGGATCGGTGAGCCCGGCGATGGGCTTCATCTTGCCCTTGCCATTCTTGATGGCGGCGATGATCTGGTCAACGCTGAGCTTCTGGATATCCGGATCGGAGGCAGCCTTGATGCCCATCATCTTGGCCATGGCTGGGGCGGGCGTGCCGGTGGCGCCATGACAAGTCTTGCACTTGGCTGCGTAGGTTGCATCGCCGGACTGGGCGAATCCCACGGCGCTGGCCAGAGAAACCACCAGGGCCAGAACCACTTTGGAACGAATCGAATTTCTCATTGGATCACTCCTTGAAGTTTTGAGAGCGGCGATGCAAAGCGCACCGCTCGCGGGTTGAATTCTCTCACACGTTGAGGTACGGCGATAAGCGGCGCCGCCGATTATTCTTCGGCAACCCTCTTACCAGAGCGGGCTCAGTTGGAAACCCAGCTCAGCCCTTTCCCCGCCGACTCGATCGTGCAGGCTTCGGCACCTTCAGAAATCTGCGAAAGAAAACGACCGAGGCCTTGATCTGGCTTGCGGTCAGGCTGTCCTTGTAGGCCGTCATCTTGCCCATGCCCTTGGTGACAGTTTCAATCATCTCCGCTTCATTCATCCCCCTTAAGCACCGATCGACTGGAGTTGCCAGCCGCGGTTCCATCAGGAGGCATGCCGCCAGCCCATTCGTTGCCGCGGAAATCATCCCGCATGCGAAGAATGGGGCAAAGGGGCTGGAGCGGAAGTTTGCCACTCCTCCCAGGTTGAGTCGAAGGCGCATTTCACGCCCAGGGGCGAAAACTCTCGAACCCGGTTGCGCCGCATCGACGCTCCTTGTCGCGCGGCGATTCCACCTCCATTCCTTTTGCAGGAATGGGTGGGCCGGTCAGCAATTCTCCGGTGCGCGCCGTCCGGCGATAGCTCTGCCGGACGCCGGTTTCTCCTCAGAACTCGTAGTGCAGCCCGAGGGTCAGGTGATTGGCGTGGAAGTTCCTCGGCGCGGTCAGGCCGGCGGGCGATTCGGTGAGGCCCGTCGTCTGGGGCAGCGAAGTGCAAGGAACAACCGTGGATGTCAAAGTGGTCGACGTACTGCAGTTGGGCGAGCCGGAGGCTCCGCCCTCGCCGTAGCCGTAGAAGTTGTATTCGCCCTTCCAGATCAGTCCGGGATGAATCGTCCAGGCCAGGTTGAAGAAGGGAGACTGATAGGCGGACTGGAGCGAGCCGTTGACCGCCCGCGCGTCGTTGAAGAACTGGCTGCCGCTGACAGCACTGATGCGGTAGCCGAGATTGGAGCGGAGCGCCTTGGCAGGAGACAGGGTCAGCGCCACCGATCCGTAGTGCGTCGGAGCATCGATGAAGTCCCTGGCAAACCAGTCGGCGAGCTGGGTCGTGGATCCCCTGGCGTACACCCCAGGGCAAACAGCCGGTCCGCCGCTCGAATTGGTGGAGGCCGTGCCGGGCAAGGTGAGCGAGGCGCCGTTGTTGTAGCAGATGTTGGTCGCCGCATACACATCGCTGTAGGCGTAGTTGAAGTCGAGCCCGAAGCGCTCATTGGGCGTCAGCACCGCGCCCAGGCTGACAACCCGGCTGTGATCGACATGATTGAGCGGGCCCTCGTACGGGTCATCGCCTGCGGCCACGGCGGCCGCGTTGTTGTTGGTGTTGTTATGCCGTTCCAGGTCGTTCCAGGCGCCGGAAACCGTCGCCCACGGCTTGGGCCGGTAGAGCGTATGCACGCGGTAGTGCCGGGTTTGGCGCGCGCCCACCGCGGTGAATGCGTTGTCGGCGTAGAGCGCCTCGACCGTCCCGTTGAGAGTCCAATTGGCGGTGGGGCGCAGGGCGGCGTTGAAGATTCCGCCGTTTTCGTTGATGGTGACGGTTCCGTTTGACGTCGAACCTACGGCCAGCGGAGTGTTGTCGGGACTGCCCTGGCCGATGGTGTGCGTTCCGTAACGATAGGTGAGCGAGAGGGTGGTCCGCGCTCCGGCATCCCAGCTTCCCGTCAGGTTGTTGGTCAGGAACTTCTGGCCGAAGTAACCCGGCGAGGCCATGCCGATGGCGCCGCTGCCCTCGATCGTGGAGGCGCCGGGGGCTCCCATTGTCGTGGTGAACGGACCCGGATAATTGATGGTCTCATTGCCCGCCGTGGCGGGCGTTGCGATGGTGGTCACGCTGGTGATGGTCGAGGTGCCGGGCTGGTGGACATCGGAGTAATCCACCTGGTCGGCGAGACTGAAGGTCTTCATGGCCTGCCACACGATGCCGTAGTCGGCGCCAACCACATCCCGCGTGGCGTTCGCGTTGGCCAAATAGGTGAGCGAGACCGTGGTTCCGTTCAGGCCCTGGTAGCTGTCGTAGTAGTTGGGCATGCTCATGGGCGCCCTGGTGTAGTGGACGACGCCGTTCATGGCGACGTTGCGTATGCTGGAGCTCTGCAGCCGGAGAGACTCCGTGGGGTAGGTAATGCGCGTGGGCTGCGAGCGCAGGTAGCTGGTCACCACCGCGCAGGCCGGGTTGATGACTGGCAGGCCGCCTGCGGCAGGCGGCGCCGAGAAGATCGGTGTCGTGCCGACGCTGTTGGCGTTGCATGCGGTGGCCGGGTAGGGCGTCTCGCTGTCGTAGTCGTCCAGCGCCACCCTGGTTCCGTCCGCCTCCTGGGCGATGAAGTCGCCGGGAGCCATGGTGAAGAAGGAGTCCGCCTTGTAGTGGTCGACCTGCTCCTCGAAGGTCAGCGTGGTGCCGCGCACGGGTTTCCAGTCGATCGACCCCGTGAAGTCGTCGGTGCTGTTGCGCTGATACTCCTCAAGGATGGCATCGTACTTGGCAAATGAATAACCGCTGGGGCTCAGGCTGGGCCCCTGGAAGATGTTCTGCGAGTAGCCCACCCGGTAGGTCACCCTGGAGAGCGGAAGGATGGTGAGGCCGGTGTCGGTCATGCGGCGCACGGTGTTGAACAGGAATGGCGACTGAGTCACCTGCGGCCACACGAACGAGCCGGTGGGCGCCGCCGTGGGCCCTGTGGGAATCGTCTGGCCCCCGACGACATTGGGGTTGCCCAGCAGATCGTAGTCGAAGTACTGACGGTCGCGGCGGAAGGTGCCCGTGAACTCGTAGACCTTGCCCTTGGATGCGGTGAGTTTGGTAAAGCTGTTGGGATCGCCGCCGAAGCCGCTGCCGAAGGCCGCCAGGGAATCGACAAGGGTGTTTTTCGCGCCCGGAAGCGCGCGCATCGCAAAGGTTTCGCCCAGCACGCGTGGCCCGGACTGTAGGTTGACCAGCGTCGAGTACATGGCGGAACTGCCGTTAAGGGCGGCGTAGCGCCCGCCCAGATCGACGCTCTGATGGATCGAGTATCCGGCCGGAGCGGCGATCTTCGACTCCGGCGCGGGCAAGGGAGTGGCGGCCGTGGGATTCTGGGCGCAGGCGATGCCCGTCGCCATCAGCAGGATGGCGGCTCCGCAGCCTGGAGCGCTGCGCTGCATCGTTGCCCTGGAGGGCCGTTCGCTGAACAGCCCGGAAAAACTGCCGATCGTCTTCATCTGAAGCCTCACCTGAGAAAACCGCTGCTGACACAACGCCTTGAACTCGTGTGCCAGGTTGGCGTCCGATCCGGACCTCGCCTTCCGCGTGAGCGGGCGGGCACGGCCCGTCTCCACGACCCTTACCGCAGGAACGCCGGATTCACGTTGGAACCATGAATGTAGGTGTGGCAGCTGGTGCATGGCGTCAGCTCCGACGATCCCGCGCTCATGGAGTGAACCGTGCCGGCAGCCACAGGGCTGTGGCACTGGTTGCACAACGTGTTGATGTTCGCCATGTTCAGCAAGCGGGCGTTCTGGGAACCGTGCGGAGTGTGGCAGGCCATGCACCCCTCGGCCTTGACCGCGGCGTGCTCGTACACGAATGGCCCCCGCGTCTCGGTGTGGCACTTGGTGCAGATGGCATTCTGATCGGCGGTGGACTTCAGGTTGTTGTTCCCGAAGGTGCCGTGCGGGTCGTGGCAATCGGAGCACTGCACGAGTCCCTCGTTGACCTTGTGATGAAAGGGCATGGAGAACTGCGGTTTGACGTCGGTGTGGCAGGTAAAGCAGAGCGTGGGCTGCGAAGCCTTGAGCAGGGGCTCCTCCTTGCTGCCGTGGATGTCGTGGCATCCGATGCAACTGACGCCGCCCTTGGCATGAGGAGAACGGTCGAAGTTCGGGTGCGCGCCGGCGTGGCAGCTGAGGCACCTGGCGTCCACGTCCTTCGCTGAGGCCTTGGCTGGATTGAAGATTTTGCTTATGTCGCCGCCCCCGGCAACGTGCGCGCCCCCCGGTCCGTGGCAGCCTTCGCAGTTGACCCCGGCCTGGCCATGCTGGGCTGTCAGCTTGGTGTGCGGGTTGCCTGCAAATTTCGTGCTTACCTCCGCGTGGCAGGTGGCGCAGACGTCACCGCCCACATAGGCGCCGGCATCCGCATCCTTTGACTGCCCGGCTGCCGCCCTGGACGCTGGAGCAGGTTTTGCCGCCGCAGCGGCCAGTGAGGGAGCGCACAGGAGAGTGGCCCCAAGTAAAAGGACGAAGCAGGCTCGCAGTCCCGACAATTTCTCCGGGCCCGCACCTCGCGGCGATTGTAGATGAGGACAATTTCGAAACATGTAAAATACCGCCTTTGGGTGCTCTTTTAGCACCTTTCCGATGGGTTTGCACCACTGAATCCCGCAGCCGGACAGGCGGATTCTTGAAACGAACCGCCCTGTTGAAACCGGAACCATCGAAAAGAAAAGCCGCAAAAGAGCGATGTGCGGAGCGTCACCTCATGGGCTGAAGATTACGTTTTCATCGCCCCTCCGAGCGGTGATATTTATCACATCCAGCAAAGAAGCTGCTTCCAGGGGGCCGGTTCCCCTTTTCCCAAAGCGACAACTTCCCGGGCCGCAGCCATGCCACCCAGTTCAAATTCGCCTCTATCCCTCTCGAACCCACACAGTTGTTCTGTCTGGCAGAGGGCAGAAGCAGCCTCGCTTCGCATTAGAGCAGCAATCAAGGCGCATCACTGTATAGGACTGCACAGGTCGCGGGAGATTGCGGAAATGCCGCCGCCGGGCATGCGCAGGCACGATGACAGCCGTGCGCCAGCGCTCAGGCGGTGACGGGGCAGCAGAGGAAGCGCCACGGCCCGGCTCCGCGCATCGCCCGCTCCACCTGTCCGCCGCGCAGTGCCGGGCTCTGCTTCTGGGCTTGCCGAAAGCAGAATCGCCCACGGAGCGCGATAGGCGTGAGCCCCATCACATCCTTCGGTACCCAAACTCCAGCAAACTTTGGTGGAGCAAGAGTCTCTTTTGCGGGGAACTTCACTGCAAATTCACCTTCCGTTGAGCGTTTTCGGGGATGCCAGCGCCGGAGGGCGAAGGAGCTTGAACGGCGTCGGAAGGGGCACGACCATGACAGTCGGAGAGATCGCGACGGCAACACAGGTTCGGCAGAAGCACGCTACCCGGCAGGTGCCAGCGGGGTGTGCGGCCTGCGCGAATCGGCGGCCCGGTTGGTTCTGCTCGCTAGGCAGTTCGGTTCTGGCCGATCTGGAATTGGCCACCAGCACCATCAGTCTGCCGGCGCAGGCTTCGCTGTTCTCGCAGGGCGAGGATGCCCGCTGCCTGTACCTGATCTGCGGCGGCTATCTGAAACTGACCGCGGGGCGGATGGACGACAAGCAGATGATTGTGCGCATCGCCGGCCCCGGCTCCATGCTGGGCCTGTATGCGGTACTCTCCCATGGCATGTACGAGGTGTCGGCCGAATCGCTGACCAGCGCACAGTTGCGCCCGGTGGAGCGGGACCGGTTTCTGAGCTTTCTGCGCACCCACAAGGAGGCGCAGATGCGCGCCGTGCAGTGCATCTGCCAGGAGTACCGCTTCGCCCTCCAGGACGCCTGCAGGATTGCCTTGGCGGAAACCGTGGCGGCGCGCCTGGGCAGGCTGCTGCTGGAGCTGTCTCACCAGATCGGGGAGCACATGGATGGCGGAGCCTATCGCTTCCCGCTCCTGTTGACGCATGAGGAGATGGCTTCGATGACCTGCACCACCCGCGAGACGGTGACGCGCACTCTGGGCCAGTTCCGCAAGGAGGGCTGGATCGGCATCGAAGACTCGCTGGTGACCGTTCATCAGCCGGACCGGCTGCAGAGCCTGGTGTAGTGAGGCCAATCCCTTCCCGCCGCTCGCCTCGGGCCGTCCACCGAGTCCAACTACAGCCGATCCGTGGCGCTATCATTAAAAGCAGGAGTTTATCCAGAGTATGGTTCGTTTCCCGGCTTGCTTTTTCTTAGCTCTTCTCTGTTGCTGCACATCGGTTGCCCAAAACCCGGCTCCGGCGCCCGTACCGCCCCCCGCCACCTCCGCCGTGAGCCCCGAGATACGCGATATCCAGAAAATCGAGGACTCCTGGTCTACGGCCGTGAACGATCGCGACCAGTATGGGCTGGAGCTGGTTCTATCGCCGCTGTTTGTCGACGTCGCCGCCAGCGGCGACATCACCACCCGCAACCAGCAGGTGGCCACGGTGCTCACCGGCGAGGACAAGACCATCCACTTGGACCAGCGCGTGATTACGGTGCGCATGCTGGGCGACATCGCCGTGGCCAACGGCACCTATGCCCTGCACCACAAGGTGGGCTCTGCGGAAGCCAACGAAAAGGGCATCTTCACCCATGTCTACGAGCGGGCGCACGGCACCTGGCTGTGCATCAACTCGCAGCGCACGGCGCTGCGCGAGGACACCAACGCCAAGCAGAAAAAGCAGTCCAACGCCGAGATGCCCTTCCACATTCCCCTCTTCTCAAAGAGCGACAAGGGGCCGCAATAGGAGGGCTCGGTGGGGCGAGCTCTCATGCAGGCCTTTCGCAGATGGGATTGTTTTGCAGGCCCGGCCGCTTCTTGCGGATTTTGGATTAAGGAGACGGATACTCCAGAGGATGGCGTTTTTCTGGAACAAGGCGCGCCTCAGAAGCAGCATTCACGATTCAAATTCTGCCGAAAGACCCGAAATCGCCGCCCCGGCGGGTTATAGCAGTAAAGCGGCTCCTTTACTAAAAAAATGGCGCATTTATTTATTAACGAGATCGGCAAATAAACGAACTTTAGCTATGCAGTCAATCGGGAAGCGTTACTATAGAAAATGCGCCTTTCGTTTAGTAAGCGACGTTTCTCTCCGAATGAGCAACCAGCATGAGAATCCAACGGGAAACTGGCGAATACCGTACGTCCTCAACCGCAGGGGAGCAGGTGCGCGCCTACATTCCCAAGCCTTTACCCCCCGATCCACCGATCCAGCTTGAAAGTTTGTATCCTCTTGTGGACCGGGCCAACCAGGCTTTGGGGCGGCTGGACGGATCGACTGCACTGCTGCCAGACACCCACCTGTTTCTCTACTTCTACATCCGCAAGGAAGCAGTCATCTCGTCGCAGATTGAAGGCACCCAATCGACTTTGTCCGAACTGTTGCTCTTTGAGCGGGGAATCGGGCCCGCTGCGCTGATGGACGATTTGAAGGAGACCTCGCATTATGTCGCTGCCATGGAGCACGGTCTGGCCCGGATTAGAGAGGGGTTTCCAGTTTCGCTTCGGCTGCTGCGGGAGATCCATGGCGTACTTCTCGAAGGCGGCCGAGGAAGCGAAAGGACGCCGGGAGAATTTCGGCGCAGCCAGAACTGGATCGGTGGGAACCGGCCTGGAAACGCCCTTTTCGTCCCGCCGCCTCCTGAAACGCTCATGGATTGCCTGGATGCCTTCGAGAAGTATCTCTACGACACCCGGCTGCCGATTCTTGTGAAGCTGGGTCTCGTGCACGTGCAATTCGAGACCATCCACCCCTTTCTGGACGGGAACGGGCGGCTGGGGAGGCTTCTGCTCACCCTGCTGCTGTGTGACAGCGGGGTCATTCGGGAGCCGCTGCTCTATCTGAGTCTGTATCTGAAAACCCACCGGGACCGTTACTACGATTTGCTCCAGCGGGTTCGGACCGAGGGCGTGTGGGAGGAGTGGCTGGCGTTTTTTCTGGAGGGGATTGCTTCGACCGCCGACCAGGCAGCAGAGACGGCGGCAAAGCTGCGTCAACTCTTCCGTGAGGACAGCATCCGGGTGCAGAGACTTGGCAAAGCGTCTGGAACAGCCGTGCAGGTGCACAGTTATCTGCAAGCCAATCCGGTCAGCGCCATCCGGAATATCGCCGCTGGAATCTCGAAGACGCTGCCGGCCGTTGCGCAGGCCCTGGCGCATCTCCAGCATCTGGGGATTGTGAGCGAGGCCACTGGACGGCGCAGGAATCGGATCTTCGTATACCAACGGTGTCTCGATCTGATCGGGGCGGGCACGGAGCCGATTCCGCGCATGCAATAACCGAAGCTCAATCAATAGGAGTGTCCGGGGGAAGGGTCTTGCCATGGATGCGGTCCCGCGATGATGCCGTTGCGAAACAGCAATCGTCGCTGCGGTGCTCCATTTATCATGGGCTGAACCTGGAATCATGGCCCAACTCACCGCAACTTCCCCTATCCCGGCGGCGATCGAAGCGCCCGGCCCGGCTTCTGCCGCGGCCAGGGCGGCCATCAGTATTCTGGCCGCGGTGAGCCTTTGCCACCTGCTCAACGATCTGGTGCAGTCGCTGCTGCCATCCATCTATCCCATTCTGAAGGTGTCGTTTCACCTGAACTTCGGCCAGATCGGTTTGCTCACCTTCACCTACCAGCTTGTTGCCAGCCTGCTGCAGCCATTCATCGGGCTCTATACCGATCGCCGCCCCATGCCCTATGCGCTGGTGGTGGGGATGTGCTTTACGCTGGTGGGCATTGGGCTGTTGGCGGTCGCGCCCACTTTCAGCCTGTTGCTGATGGCGGCTGCCGTGGTGGGCACCGGCTCGGCAGTCTTCCATCCTGAGGCTTCTCGGATTGCGCGGCTGGCCTCGGGCGGGCAACACGGGTTCGCGCAGTCGATTTTTCAGGTGGGCGGCAATACCGGCTCCGCCATTGGGCCGCTGCTGGCGGCGCTGATCGTGCTGCCCGAAGGCCAGCGCGGCGTGGCATGGTTCTCGATTGCGGCCATGGTGGGAATCCTGGTGCTGATCCACGTTGGCCGGTGGCGCTCGCACCACCTGGCGCGCGCGACAAAAGGCCATTTGCAGTTGGACCGCGGGCCCGGCCTGCCGCGCAGGACGGTGTTCAGAGCCATTGCCGTCCTCACCGCGCTCATCTTCTCCAAGTACTTTTACCTGGCCAGCATGGTGTGCTACTTCACCTTCTACCTGATCACCCGCTTCCATGTTTCCGTGCGCAGTTCGCAACTGCACCTGTTTGTCTTTCTGGGAGCAGCCGCGGCGGGAACCTTCTTTGGCGGACCCATCGGCGACCGCATCGGGCCGCGCTACGTGATCTGGGGATCGATCCTCGGCGTGTTGCCGTTCACGCTGATGCTGCCTTACGCCAACCTGTTCTGGACGGGGATTCTCTCGGCCATCATCGGCTTTGTGATCGCGTCGGCGTTTTCGGCCATCATGGTCTATGCGCAGGAGCTGATGCCGGGGCGCGTGGGCCTGGTTTCAGGCATCTTCTTCGGCCTGGCGTTTGGGATGGGCGGCATTGGCGCGGCGGTGCTGGGACACATTGCGGACCTGACCAGCATTGTGTTTGTGTATCGGGTGTGCGCGTGGCTGCCGGCCATCGGGCTACTGACGGGATTGCTGCCGCATCTGGACAAGCCCGCGACTGACTAACTTGCCAGCCGCCTGGCTTCCCGTCGGCTATTTCCCCTTCCCGAAGTAGAAGCCGATGACCGTCCCCAGAGTCCCGGTTACGGCGGGCAAGATAACGCTGAATGCTTCTTTGGTCCGCGCCCACATGTCGTTGTCTCGGACGGTGACGGCGAAATACAGGTACAAACCGAGGAAGGCGACAAGCGCAACCGAAAAAAGCAGGGTTACGACGATGCGCAGCCAGTCTTCCGGGGGAACAGGTGTGCTTATGAACAGCGCTGGCGGATTAACCGACATCGAACAACGCCTCCAGGTCCCTTTATTGTTGGCGGTTCAACTTCAGCGCCACCTTTTTTCCGCCCGTCTTCAGGATTAACTCACTGTCTTTATCGCTCTCCACGTCGGCAACGAACTTGGCGATTTCGTAAGCGCGCTTCTGCGCTTCCTCGCCGGATGCGGTACCCAAGCTCTGCGCAAGGCCGTCCCAGTCGAGGCCAGTGCTCGCTGGGGGCACGGGGGTGATTTGGGCGGCTACGGTTGCTTCGGCCATGGATAGGTTCCTCTGGTCAAGAGAATACTCCCATTTTTCCTGCGCCGCTACGAGTCGCCTCGGCGGTTCGTCAGCGGGAGTCGCTTTGGCTCAGTCTGCTGTTTGCCCTGCAACCGGATCGAAACATGTACCAGCGAGAGCGCGGCGGGGGTGACGCCGGGAAGGCGGCTCGCCTGGCCGATGGTGATGGGGCGGACGCGCTCCAGGGTCTCGCGCATCTCGCGGGAGAGGCCGCTGATGATGCTGTACTCGATCCAGTCGGGAATGGAGACAGACTCGGCCGCCTTCAGCTTTTCAATCGATTTCTTTTGCTGCTCCAGATAGCCGGCGAATTTGATCTCGGTCTCGACGGCGCGGGCTTCGTTGGCTCTGCGGGCGGCGGCGCATCGGTCCTGCTCGATTGCCGGAAGGTAGTAGTTGAGCAGCGGCTCCTGCTCAAGTGTTTCCCGCAATGCCGCGAGCACCGGCTCGATGGTGACTTCGGGGCGCTTGAGCAGTTGCGCCCAGGTTAGGCCCTGGGTTGCGGGCAGATCACCGAATCCCGCGGCGGCAAGACGCTCGCGGTCGGCTTTGCCGGTGGTGAGCAGCTTGCCGAGAGCTGCCATGCGCGCCTGCTTCTGCTCGTATTCGGCCCAAGCTTCATCGTCGATGAGACCGAGACGGCGGCCATAGGGCGTGAGGCGGCGGTCGGCATTGTCGATGCGCAAGTGCAAGCGGAACTCGGCGCGCGAGGTAAACATTCGATACGGCTCGTTGGTGCCCTTGGAGATCAGGTCGTCGATGAGGATGCCGGTATAACCCTCGCTGCGGTCCATGGTGAACGGCGGCTGGCCCTTGAGCCAGAGAGCGGCGTTGATGCCGGCCATGATGCCTTGGCAGGCGGCTTCTTCATAGCCGCTGGTGCCGTTGATCTGACCGGCAAGGTAGAGGCCCTCCATGCTTTTGACGCGAAGGGTGCGGTCGAGCTCGGTGGCGTCGACGGAGTCGTACTCGATGGCGTAGCCGGGGCGCAGCATCTCGGCTTCTTCCAGGCCGGGAATCGAACGCACGATCTGAAACTGGACTTCCATGGGCAGCGAAGTGGACATGCCGTTGATGTAGACCTCATGGGTGTTGAGGCCCTCGGGTTCGAGGAAGAACTGGTGCTGGGTCTTGTCAGGGAACTTGACGATCTTGTCTTCGATGGACGGACAGTAGCGCGGGCCGATGCCTTCGATCTGGCCGGAATACATGGCCGAGCGGTGCACGTTTTCGCGGATAATCCGCAGCGTCTCCGGCGTGGTGTAGGCGATGTGGCAACTGATCTGCGGCTGAACGATCTTCTTGGTGCGGAAGCTGAAGGGCGTGGGGTCGGCGTCGCCGGGCTGCTCCTCGAATGTTTCCCATTTGATGGTGCGGCCGTCGAGACGCGGGGGCGTTCCGGTCTTGAGGCGGCAGGTGCGCAGGCCGAGGGCGCGCAGGGCTTCGCCGAGCAGGACACTGGCTGGCTCGCCGCTGCGGCCGGCGGGGTAGCGCTCCTCGCCGCAGTGGATGAGGCCGTTGAGGAAGGTACCAGTGGTGATGATGGTGGCGCCGGCGAGCAGGTTGCGGCCGTCGCGGAGCTTGAGACCAAGGACGCGGCGCTTGGGTTGCATTTGCGTTCCGTTTCGTCCCGGCCCTACGGGACGGGGCAGATCGGACGGAGATTCTAACCCAGGGTTCCACCCTGGGCTATTCTCGAGTTCTCCCTCCGGGAGACAAGCATCTTCAAGGACCAGGTTGACGACCTCGGCCTGGCGGATGTGGAGGCCGGGTTGGGATTCGAGCACCTCACGCATCTTCACGCGATAGAGCTGCTTGTCGCACTGGGCGCGGGGGCTCCAGACGGCGGGACCGCGCGACGTATTCAGCAGGCGGAACTGAATGCCGACGGCGTCGGCCACCTCGCCCATGATGCCGCCCAAGGCGTCGACCTCGCGCACCAGGTGGCCCTTGGCCACGCCGCCGATGGCCGGGTTGCAGCTCATCTGCGCAATCAGGTCGAGGTTCATGGTGATGAGCGCGGTTTTGAGGCCCATGCGCGCGGCGGCCATGGCGGCCTCGCAGCCGGCGTGACCGGCGCCGACTACGACCACATCGTATTGTTCGGTAAATGCCATCTTGATGGGGAAATGAGCTTACATATCCATTCTACGGATTCTTCGGCTCAAGCGCCGGGATGCCGCCAGCCGGGCGCGCGGAATCGCGCTTCCCACCGGAATTAAGCCTGTGCCAAGCGGACTCTTCGCCAGGCGTATGCGAATGCCACGAGCGCTGCGGCAGCGGCCAGATAGGCAAGCGGCGTGCTGGATGCGGCTGTAGTGCCCATGAAGTCGAGCCGGCGGATGTGATGCATGGGACCCACGTACCACCACGCCGTGTAAAGCGCCTCAAAGAATTTGCGGCTGCCGGTGGCGACGCCGAGAGCGAGAGCCAAGGCGGGAATGAAGAGCGCGCCGGTTGCCCAGGCGCCGAGACCCGAAAAATCTCGCGCGAAAAGCAGATGCAGAGCCAGGCCGCCGCCAGTGAGCGCGGCCACCAGCACGCCTGCTGCGTAGGTGGCCAGAAGCTGGCGCGGAACGGCGCGCGGAGCGGAAAAGATGAGCGAGCCGGTGGAGAACTGGATCTCGCGCGTGCCCAGTTGCGACCAGATGAGCGCAGGCCACAGCCATGCGGCGAGGATCACGCCGGAGCGGGCGACGTCGAGCGGCGAGGCGATGCAGGCGATGAAGAGTCCGGCAGCAACTGCGTACCACCACCAGGCGTGGCCGCGGATCAAAAGGCGAAGCTCCGCGGCGACGAGCGCGAGGAAGCGCGTGCGCGAGGCAGCGTGCGGCCCGGTCCGCGGGACGGGCACCAGTTGCGCGGGGGAGAAGTGCGGATGCGCGATGGCGGCGGCGCTTTGGAGAAAGAAATTGGACGCGAGTTGCGGGGACGGCGGTTCAAGGGGCTCGGCGGGGCGCAAGGTCTTCTGCTTGCGGGCAGCGAACCAGCCGGCGCGCGCCGGATCGAACCGGTCGAAGAACAGCGCAGCCAGCATCGCCAGCAGAGCAGCAACGGCGAAGAGCATGGCACGGCTGAGCAAAAGATCCGCGGTCCATCGCGTGCCGGTCCAGAGGAAGGTCTTGGTGGGAGCGTTGAAGCCGCCCACGTTGAATGACGCGCCGTCGGAGTACTGGGGATCGAGCTCGTGGAGCTGGTTTTGCATCTGCACCATCGCAGTCGGCAGGCCGGTGAAGTCGGCAAACGGGTGCAGCTCATGGTGTGCCGCGCCGTTTTCGGTGGCGATTGCGCCGGAGGTGAGCAGGGCGATCCAGAGGAAGAAGTAGACGATGTTGCCCACGCCGCCGCGCAGCACGGGAAGGCTCTCAAACAGCACGGCCAGCGCAGCGGTAACGGCTACGGCGCTGAGGCCGAAGATGAAGATTGGGGCGAAGAGCGCGAAGAGGTCGATGTGCGGATCGGCGCGGTGGAAGATGTGGATGGCCAGAGCGGTGAAGGCCAGCACCAGGACCATGGCCGCGAGAACCGCGAAGTTGCTCAGTGCCTTGCCGAGTGTGTAAAAGCTCTTGCTGATGGGGGTGGTGGCAAGGATCTGGCCAACGCGTGTCTGGAGGTCGCGCTGGATGGAGTTCTTGACGATATAAAAGCCCACCAGGCTGACCCATGTGGAGGCGACCAACGCGATGACGGAGCCGACCCACGCGGAGTTACCGATGCCGCGATACCTGTCGAGCTGCAGGGTGATCTGGCCGGCGTAAACGCCATAGGCCAGGTAGACGGAGAAGCCCAGTGTGAGCAGGAAGCTGTAGCGGCGCACGCGCTCCAGGAAGTCGGCGCGGACCATGTGGTAGAGAGCGCGGGAGCGGATCATTGGCCGGCTCCGGCGCGATGCTGAGAAAGGCAGTAGAGATAAGCGTCTTCGAGATTGGGTGCAACGGGTTTTGCGCCTGGCGGAGGCGCGTCGCCCAGAACCCGCACGTGCACCCCGTCGCTGCGGCGTGTGGTGCTGCTGATGAGGAATTGCTGCTTGGCGGAGGTCAGTTCCGTGCTCGAAACCACCCATTCCCAGACCTTTCCTTCCACCTGGAGCAGGAGCGCCTCGGGTGTTGCGTGCGCCACCAGGGAGCCTTTGGCGATGAGGGCGATATCGGTGGCCGTGGCTTCTACGTCGGAGACGATGTGGGTAGAAAGAATGACAATTCGTTCGCCGGAGAGGTCGGAGAGCAGGTTGCGAAAGCGCACGCGCTCTTCCGGGTCGAGGCCCGCGGTGGGCTCGTCCACGATGAGCAACTGAGGATCGTTGAGCAGCGCCTGGGCGATACCGACGCGCTGCTTCATGCCGCCGGAGTAGCCGCCCAGCGGGCGCTTGCGGACTTCGGTCAGGTTGACGAGCTCGAGCAGCCCGTCGATGCGGCGCGCGGCAGTTGCGGCGTCCAGGCCCTTCACCGCGGCCAGGTACTGAAGGAACTCGACGGCGCTCAGATTGGGATAGACGCCGAAATCCTGCGGCAGATAACCGAGCACGGAGCGAAGGACGTCGGGATCGCGCGCGATATCGGTTCCGTTCCACAAAACCCGGCCCTCGGTGGCCCTGGTAATGGTGGCCAGAATGCTCATCAGGGTGGTCTTGCCGGCGCCGTTGGGCCCGAGCAGGCCGAGAACGCCCGGCTTCAGTTCGAGGCTGAAGCTGTCCAGGGCCAGCACGGCTTTGCGGTAGCGCTTGGAGACCTTTTCGATTTCAAGTTTCACGCGTCCTCCAACGTCCTTTGATGCAGATGGAGTCTACGGATTCCGGCCGCGGAAGTTCCAGCCAGGAGCGGAAGGGTTTCCGCGGAGAGGCAGGACGGCGCCGAAGTTGCCGTGCCTGGCGCATGAACTGAAACCATGGACGGCCGCTGAAACGGCTCGGGCCGCAGTGCACCTTCAGGCGGCGCGCAGTTCCAGCAGGATGGCGGCGCCGCGGGGTTCCAGATTGAAGGCGGAGGCGCG
>Ga0302320_10001741_pt1 | contig 52079 bp, 54 predicted proteins | sample Bog_T0_3_FD_202130 | JGI IMG/M metagenome (GOLD analysis project Ga0302320, IMG submission 202130) | Peat permafrost microbial communities from Stordalen Mire near Abisko, Sweden - Bog_T0_3 | ecosystem: Environmental > Terrestrial > Soil > Wetlands > Peat | place: Sweden: Abisko, Stordalen Mire...
TCTTCGGCGTTTCGGTGATATTCTTTCTCATGGCTGGTCTCCTTTGCACTTCGAGTGCGTTCCTCAACGGGAGCATATCGCATCCCGCCGGGAGACCGGCCTTCTCATTCCATCTAAAGCCCTCAGAGTGCGCGCTGTCGGCGGCACGGCTCAAGCCGTGCCCTGATACAAGGCGTCCAGCTTGGGAATTCAGGCTTAGTGCAGCAATCACGGAGTCGTGCATGACCGCTCCCTATGGTCGAAGCTCCGATAGAGATCGGCGGGCGGGTTGACAGACGAAAGCGTCTGTCCCACTTTGCGGTAGAGGAATTCGCAGGCGAGTGGGGCAGGCGCTACGGTTTCCGGGTCCGAAGCGGATTTCGCCTGCCAACCGATTCATTCGTACTCGGCGCGCCCTATCGGAACACCATATGCTCTGGCTCGATTTTGCGCGCGGCGCACCAATCCAGGTAGAGGCGGCCGTAGCTGGCGGTGATGTAATCCTGCTCGCGAAAACCCAGCCGCCGGGCCATCCGGTCGATCCAGCGCGGGCTGCCTTCCAGTTCCAGGTAGATGCCGATCGGCGTCTCATCCAGCGTCGCCACGCCGGAGGTGCCGGGAAGGCGGAACTCGGTGCGGTACTTTTCGTAGCGAAACGCCGGCACATACCCGAGGCGCCGAAGAATCAGGCCGCACGTGGCGGCGCTCGACAAAGTGAGCTCCAGTTCCTCGCGCGTTTTGTGTTTGGCCGCCAGCGGTGGGCCTTTGAAGGTGAAGGTATCCGCGCCGGGCGTCTCGCGCACGCGCAGCAGAAGGTTCGCCTGGCGCAAGCCGCGATCCGCCGTGTCGAAAACCGTGTTGGCTTCGAAGACGCGGCGGCGCGCCACACGGAATCCGGCCTTGCGCAGCAGGCGCCGCGCGTCCGCCGCGTCCGGCGCCACCAGCTTGATTTCGGTCTCTTGGGTTCCGCGGAGCATTTGTTCAGTGGCTGCGAGTTCAATCGCCGCGATGGTTGTCGAGAAAATCGCGGTCGACTGGCTTGCGGCCGCGAAACCCTTCATCCACGCCGTGCCAGAAGCCGATGCCAGCCTCGCCCAGCCGCCAGCACAGGTACACTTCATCGCCGCGCAGCAGGGTAGGGAAGTCCACCAGACCGGTGTCCAGGTCCTTGATCACGCAGCCCAGGTCCTGCACCTGCTCGATGGCGGCGCGCAAATGGCAGGCGGCGGTTTCGCTGCGCGTGCGAACCGCGCTGACGCGGCCACGATCCAGATTCACGCCGCCCATCAAGGCCACCCGTTCGCGATACTCCATGAGCTCGCCCTGCGCCTGTTCGAGGTCGCTTTTGAGATCGATGGCGCTCCGCAGCAATGGCTCCACGCGAGACAGCAGCCGCTCGGCTTCGGTCAGAGTGAAGCGCTTCGGCATGTCAGAGGCCGGACACCTGGACCGACATGGTGCGGCTGCGCGGCCCATCGAACTCCGCCAGAATGATGCTCTGCCAGGTTCCCAGCAGCACGGCGGAATTGCGCACCTGCAGCGAAAGCGCCTGGCCCATCAGCATGCCGCGCAGATGCGAATCGGCATTGCGGCGATCGCAATCGCTGTAGTGCGGGTCGTTGTGCCGCCAGTTGGCGTCGCGGCGCACCAGGTCTTCCAGGATCGCGCGCATGTCGGCGAGCAACGCATCCTGCCATTCGTTGAGGAAGACCGCTGTCGTCGTGTGCAGCGATTGCAGGTGAACGATGCCTTCGCGGACGCCGCTCTTGCGCACGATGTCGTTGATCCGGTCGGTGACGTTGATGAGCTGCAGGCGGTCGCTGGTGATCCAGTCCACCACGCGATGGAAGATTTTGAATGACGACGATGGCGCCGCCGGAGCTTCGGCTGCCGCTGCCGCAATAGAGCCGTCGTGAGATTTCATGGATGTTTCCACGCCCCCCTTCACAGTTAAGATACGCCGGCCACGCATCCAGTAACAGAAAGGTGGCGGCGGTTTTTCTTCAGTATAGCGCCGGCGCGAAGGATCCATCCCGCGGGCTGTGAGAAATGCGGGGCAGGCGCCGTTCTACTTAAATTCGAGGGAGCGCACCTGACCTGCGGCATCGGGCTGTCCGGGCAGGGCCCGTATTCAATGCGCAAAGCGCGCGGGGGCTTCTGCGGGCCGCACTGCAGGTCGACCGGTGCGCCGTTGCCGCTGCGGATGGTCACCGATCGCGGGTCGGTAATCACGAAGATCCTGATCTTGCCGTCGGTGCGCACGTGGAGGCGGGCAGCCTTGCCGCATTCCAGATGCTCGAGCGTGCCTTCGACCGAGGGTAGCGCAGGCGCAGGCTGCGCGTGTGGCACGCCGCTCTCCTGCGCGGGCCCTTGGTGGACCATGCGCGGCGCTTCGCTCAAATCGCCGCTGGTTCGCTCTGACCCGCTCGAACCGGTTCGCTCTGATCTGCCGGAATTCGCTCTTGCTGCCGGCGCTGCCAGAGACTGATCGAGGTTATCCAGCGAGGCCAGTTCCCCGAAGATGTGCGTGAAGGTGCGCGCCTTGGCCGTGAGCGCCTTGGCCTCCGCGGTGTAGCCGAGGCGGTATTCCGCGTAAGCCAGGTCGTAAAAGTAATGGTAGGCCTGCGCGGGCTGCACCTTCTTCACCGTGCGCAGTTCGGATACCGCGGCTGCGTAGTTGCCCTGCTGCATATAAGCGGAACCAAGCTCGAAGTGGATTTCATCATCATTGGGACTAAGCTTGGCGCCTCTGCCCAAAATGTCAATGGCGTCGGCGGAGCGGCGGCTGTAGGCGAGGACGCGGCCGTAATCGAGGAAGAGGCGCGGGTCCTGCCCGCCCAACTCCACGGCGTGCGCGTAATGCCGCGCCGCATCGTCCAGCTTGCGCTCGAACCAGAGGAACTGGCCCCAGCCTTCCTCGACCTCCCATTGCTTCGGGTACTCTTGCGCGAGCGCCTCATAAGCAGCGGTGGCCTGTTCGCTCCTGCCGCGGGTGTTGGAGAGCATCTCGGCTAGCGCCAGGCGCGCGCTCATAACGGCAGCGGTCTCGACCTCGGGCGTTTCCACCGCCTTGGGTAACTGAATATTGAACACCATTACGTTGATCGTCCCGCCGCGGAGATAGCTGCGCAGGTCCGATTCGATCGCCGCGATGCTCTTATGGTAGACCGCCTCCAGCGCGGCCGCGGAGTCACCCTGCTTCAGCGCCCCGTCCAGGGCTTTGAGCTGCGGGCGATAGGAAGGATGCAGGAACAGCATGTGCACCAACTTCCAGCTTTCGGCGTAGAACATACCGGCCTTGGATTTTTCGTTGTAGTAAGGCGAGCTGTGATCCACGGTCAGCAGGGTTGCCAGAGGGAGCCATCTCTCCCTCTCGAGCGTCAACATGCGAACAGGATGTCTTGCCCGACCTTGATCTTGTTCCCCATTGGTTCCAGGTTGGAGAAGAGCTCGGCCAGGCCTTCATTGAACCACGGCGGATATTCATGGCCGCTCTCGTGCACCATCATGTGCGTGAACTCGTGAACGGCGACAGGGTAGTGGTCGATGGAGCCGTTGCTCATCACGATGAAGTCGTGCGCGATGCCGGCGTGGAAAAACGCGCTGGCGAATTCGGTGGGGCGGTACTGGTCGAACTCTTTTTCGTTACGAAAGGCGATGATGCACGCCGGCTTGGCGTCGGGTAGGTGGTCTCCGAAAGCCTGCACGAAGAAGCTGCGAACCTGCTCGAAGTGGCGGATCAGGTCGCGGCCGGACCGTTCACTGCCGGTGGTGTAAAGCTCGAAGTTGACTGATGTGATTTTGAGCCACGGGTCGGGCTGGGCACCCGCGGCGGTTATGGCTGCGGCGATCAGTAGAATCGCTCGACGGTGCGCGAAGCGAGGCATCACGCCGGAGCCCGGTTTCTAGTCGCTTTCGCCGGCGACGACTTCCTTTTCGGGACCGCCCGGCAAACCCCGCTCCGCCAGCAGCAACCGGCGCAGCGTGCGCAGGTTGTTCAGCAGGCGGCGGCTGGCCGTGATGTGCAGGTTCAGCTTGGCCAGACTGTAGGACACCAGCAGCAGAGCTTCTTTGCGGCGTTCCGCGGTTTCTCGCTCGGCCAGCGCAATCTCGGCTTCCACCTCGCGCCTGGCCTCATCCAGAGCCTCGGCCAGAAGGGCCACATACTCGTGAGAGCTCTCGATATTATCGAACGGCGTTTCCGGCTGATAACTCACTCGCCACGCCTTTCCAGCCGCCAAGCCGGGAAGCCTGGCAAGCCTCAATCATTGTCGCACAAACCGAAGCCGCCATGTAACGCAGTATTCACTATCCCAACGCCAGGGCGACCAGCGTGGGGCAGGGGATTTCCTCCCCCGCCAGTTGTTGGAGGAAGGGCATTTCGAGCGCGTCAGCATCCAGTTCCACGGCGCACCCAGCGATCTCCTCCTCCGTCGCACCGGGAAAGCACAGTTCGCAGACCCCCACCGCGCCGCCCGATCGGATGGCGGGTCCGAACGTGCGGCAGGTTAGGGGCCGCGATTCGTACAGATCGCAGGTTCCGGTCGCAGGGTCGAGCACCGGGCACGGCTCGTCATCGTCCGCCGCCTCGCTCAGCACGCGATTCGCGGTGTCGCCGGGATACTTGCGCCGCAACCGCGCTGCCGCTTCGCCGGCGCGGGTGCGAATGCGCGTGGCGCGCGCCGGGTCGCGTGTCTCCAACTCCGTCAACCCGCGGCGCAGGCGCTCGGCGTCCAAGCCGCTGATCTCGAAAGCGCCCAGGCAGCACTCGCAACACCCGGGCCGGCACTTGAGCCAGCTCCCGGCTTTGCGGTTGGCTTCTGCCAGCGCGGCATCGATGACCTGAATCAGTTTTGTAGAGTCCGCCACTCCTTACAAGGATAGCGGACGGAGAGGCTCGATTCGATTCGCACGGGGAACAAACCGGCCTCCCGGCGCGTAGAGGAAGGGAGAGGTTCACGCGCGTGAAGTTTCTGTTGTGGTGTATCCTGCTCGTGCTGTGCTGGCCGCTGGCGCTGGGCGCACTGGTGCTTTACCCGCTGGTGTGGTTGCTGCTGCTGCCGTTCCGCGTGGTCGGAATCGCGGTGGAAGGCGCGCTGACGCTGGTCTGGGCCGTAGTCACGTTTCCCGCGCGGTTGCTGCGCGTGATCTGAAACTTGCCGCCAAGCGCGCTAATTGGTCAACTGGACTTCGACGCCAAGCTGCGGTCCCGGCGGGAAGTTGCGACCCTGGGTGCGAAATTCGTACCGCTCGATGGCGACTGCGGCGCTTCTCTCGTTGCTGCGGACTACGCATCCGTAGATCATGAGCTTCATCGGGCAGTTGTCATTGAGCAGGACCGGCCACGTCATCGAGAGTTCGACCGGCATGCCGGTGGTGAGCATACTTTCCGTGGAAAACCAGACGCCGCCGCTGGAGATGTTCATCGTTTTGCCGTTTCCAGTCTCGGCAATCCGTTGACCGTAAAGCATCTTGTAGCGGACTTCCTGTTCGATCTGGAAACGCCGCTTGTTGCGTCTTTCGCGCTCGCTGTTTCGCAATAAACTGTCGTCCTGTATCTCGATCACCCGGCACCGCCTTCTCTTTGTGAAGATAACCCGTTTAGGATCAGTCGCTCAAGATGTCTTTGGTTAGGCGGGTGGCGTTAACTGGGGGCCCCGAAGTTAATCCTTACCGATGGCCTATTTCCGGCCATTTGAGAGCATTACGGCATCGGGTCCAAACTTCGGTACTAGGAACGAGGTACCGTCCGCGATCGCGTCAGCGCCCAAAAAATTGTTTCAAAATAATTTCAAAAAGTACTGGACAAGCAGGTCTTAAATTGCTAATATCAATCTCACAGACAGCATCCCTGGCGGCGAGTCCCCTCCCGCCGCCAACCCTCTGAGTGCAAGGCCCCGAGATACCCAGCTCGGGGCCTTTTCATTTGTCCGGCCAAGTCGGCATCCATCTTTCCCCTATAGGCATTTTTTCACACTACGTTGAGAGATTCAACGTCGAGAAGGCTTCCCAGAACAAACGATTAGTACTTCTGGAACCAAACTCCACCAGAAAATGGGCTTCTCGCCAGGAAACCTTCACTCAGTTGTAGACAAACAGATCCGAAATCGTTATTATAGATTCAATACAGACAGCATCCTTGGCGGCGAGTCCCCTCCCGCCGCCACTCTCTGAGTGCAAAGGCCCCAAGTTACCCAACTTGGGGCCTTCATTATTTCCGGGGTGTTGCGTCTTGAGGGGCCGTCCGCGCTGCCCCCGCCTAGAACAGCCGGTCCTGTTTCTTCAGGTTGCCGAATGTGTTGACATTGGCAATTGAGAACGAAAACATGATTTGGCTTTCGTCGCGGATGCCCGCATTGTAACGGCGGTATTCCACGTTGAAGCCGCAACAATCGGTATTGTACGTAACCAGCGTGGTGGTGTACTCCACCTTCCCGAGGCGATAGTCGTAAACGGCTTCTACGCCGGCGTTCCAGCCGCGGTTGTTAGGATCGCCGTACTGCACGCGGGCCCGGTACTGGTTGGCGTAGGGAACCAGCAGCGGATTGGTGTGCACCTCATAGTCGCCGGCCGAGAAAAAGTACTTTCGCCAATGGTAGTCGACGGCGAAACCGCTATCGACGATGGCGTGGAACCGCGGATCGTAGTCGGCCTGCCAATTCACACCCAGGCCGTTGAGCGGGCTGGCGCGGAGCGTGGAAACCACCGGAGAATTGCTGCGCGGGCCGAGCAGGAATGCGTAGGCGCTGAGATCGGCGGTGGCCGCGAACAGGTTCGACTGGCCGGAAACCACCGCCCCGCCGAAGGTCGGGTCGAAGTACTGCTTCTCCTTCAACTCCCAGGTCAGGATCTCCCTGACGGAATCGCCACGCTTGGCATACAGACGGTTGGCGAGGGAGAACTCCAGCTCATTGGTGTCGCTCAGCAGGTCGGTTTCGTCGAAGCGGACCACGCGGTCGAAGTCGCTGCCGATGCCGCCGACGTAGCGGTAAGTCGCGCGCGGTTCGATGACGTGCTTCACCTTGTCGCCGAAGATGGTCTTCTTATCAAAGACGCGTCCCAGCGACGGAAAAATCAGATCGAGCGAAAAGTCACGGGCGCTGGTCACGAGCTTGCCGCCCACCACCTGGTAGGCCACATAGCCCACCTGTTGCGAGACTGCGGCGTTTTCGGCCTGGCTCTGCCCGTAGACGGCCTCATCGATGCCGGCGCTCGGCACCAGGTCGATGTGCCAGAAGTGTAAAGCACTGGTGATGTGCGGGGAAAGTTCGAGCCGCGGCGTGAACTGCTCGGTGCGGAACGTTTCGTAGAGCGTGTTCCCCTGCGGGCCGCCCAGGTTCAGATCGGAATTGAAGATGGGTTCGGAGCGGGAGAGCAGACCGGCGGCGGAATAGAATGAAAACCAAATCGGCAGGTTCTTCCAGATCGCGTGGTCGCGGCCGTCGACTTCGACGTCCGGCAGTTTGTGGATGATAACGGCATTGGTCACGGCCGGCGTCTGCCCGTTGGCCTCGGTCAACGGCACCTCGGTGCTTTGGAAATTCTCCAGCCGCGCGGTGACGATGTCCACCCGGAAGTTGGAAAAGTCCTTGCTCACCGAGCCGATGGAATGAACCTCCGAACCAATGGCTTCATTGAAGGATCCCGACCATTCCTGGCGGAAGTCGAAGGAGCTGACATAGTTGACGTTGGCGGTACCGCTCCAGCCGTGGCCCAGGTCCAGGTGGCCGAGCGCATAGACGTTGAAGCCGGAGTAGTGCTCGCCCGGACTGGTGCCTGGGATAACGCCGGTGCGGTCCTGCACGCCATAAAGGATGACATCGAAATCGGTGCCCGGGCGCGGCTTGCCGCGAATGTCCACGTGGTGCGCGAAGGCGGCGGTGTTGTAATCGAAGAAACGGTAAGCGATGTCGAAGCTGCGGCTGATGGCCCAGTAGTAGCCCAAACCCACCATCGGGCCGCGCTGCGAATGCGCCACCAGGTTGGGCAGCATAAATCCGCTGTGGCGCGGCCGCTTGGCGAGCGAGTGGTAGAAATAGGGCGTGTAGAAAATCGGTACCTTGCGCAGCAGAAACCGGCTCCGATAGGCCAGCGCGCGATCTTCAGGAATGATGTCGAATTTCGGGCCGCGCAGCTTCCACCACGGACCCGGTATTTTGCAGTTGGTGATCCAGCCGTCGTACAGCAGGTACTTGTCGCCGATGCGCTCGGCCCATTTGCCTTCGAAATGAAACGGGCTGTTGCCGGTCAGGATGCCGCGGCGCACCACCGTTTTGGGCATGGATTCGCCGCGCACGTTGTAAAACTTGCCCTTCTGCTCTTCGGTGTTGTACTCCATGCGGTCGCACCAGATCTGCTCGTTCTTTTCGAAGCTATGGTAATAGACGTTACCGGTGGCGACCACCTCGTGCGTGTCTTCGTTGAATTCCATTTCGTCGGCCTGCGCCAGCAACGCCTTGCCTTCCAGTTGCACGTTGCCGCGGCCCTTCTTGACAGGGCCTTCCGACTCCTGATAAACGGCCCAAAAAATCCATTGGGTGAGTTCGAGAGTTTTGTGATCGGGAAGCTGCGGCGCCGTAGCCTGCGCGGTGTTATCGGCCTTGGCAACCGGGGCGGTGACACCGGTTTGCAGAGCGGCAGCAGGCGGGGCAGGGGAGGGCGGCTGGGCGCTTGCCGTATTGACCAACACCAGCCAAGCCAATGCGGTAACTCGAAAAACGCAGGTGAAGCTACACGAATTTCCGTGACAAGAGCCACCTCTTGTGCTAAGAAATGGAATAGAGCTTGGCGAAAAGGGCCCCAACCACAGACGGTACCACAGAATGCCGGCTAAGGTTCCGGGCGATTCGCGCACAGTGTGAAAGACCATGACTTGCAGTTATTGCGGAACGCAACTCGGGCAAAGCGAACAGCGCTGTGGCCGTTGCGGGCGTAAGGACGATGACCGGTTGACGGGCGGGTTCAGCCTGGTAACCGACGGCGCCCTGGCGGCTGCACCGAGGCCGGTGCCGCAGGCGCGTGTGCCGCTGCCGCGGCCGTCGCGCGACATGGGCCGCGCCGTACAGGTTTCGCTGTTTCCCGACAAGCTGGCGTCGAGCGTGGTTATGATCGCACCCGCGCGGACGAAGACGGCCACTCGCAAGCCCAGAACCAGGACCGGCACGCGCGTGCCGGAGGGACAGGGAAAACTGGAATTCCTGGAGGCAGCTCCCTCTAAGGCGCGCACGCTGGGCACCACCGTCGAGGCCAGGATTTACTGCGATGCGCAGGCGGCGACGCCGCTGCATCGCGCGGTGGCGGCGGCACTGGATTGGGCCATGGTGCTGATTGCCTATGGCTGTTTTCTGCTCGCGTTTCGTCTCCTCGGCGGCCAAGTCGTCTTGAACAAAACCAATTTGATGGTTTTCGGAGCGGCGTTGCTGCTGATCGGCTTCACTTACGGCTTGCTGCCAGTGATCGCCGGCACCGAGACTCCGGGTATGCGCTGGACCCGGCTGCGGCTCACCACGTTCGACGGCTTCCCTTTGGAGCCGCGCCACCGCTTACTGCGCATGCTCGGTTCTTGTCTGAGTGTATGCTCCGCGGTGGGCTTGTTGTGGTCGCTGGTGGACGAGGAAAGCCTGGCCTGGCAGGACCATATTTCCGGCACTTTCCCGACCCTAGCCCTGGATCGGTAGGGCACGCTTTAGCTTGCCGAGGCCCGCTTGCGGGCGCTTCGAGTTACTGCCGAGCGCATGGGGATACGAGCTGTGTATCAGGGCACGGCTTTAGCCGTGCCGCGGAATCGCAGTTAGGAATGGGCTTTAGCCCCTGGTAATGTGAGGCAGGGGCTAAAGCCCGATGATGCGTGCATTTTGCGGCACGGCTGAAGCCGTGCCCTGATACAAGACACCACGATTGGGTTGGCGCGGTTAGGTGACGCTCAAATGCAGAAGCTCCAGACGCCCGCTTGCGTGCGTTTTATTGACAGCCTGTCCCAGTCCCTACAGATTCGCCGCGGCTCTCCGCAGCCGATCCAGCACGCCGGCCCACTCTGGCGTTTCCGGCGGACATTCCACCGCGATCCACTCTAAGTGCTCGCCATCGAGACAATGCAGCGTTCGATAGAGAACCGCGGCATACTCGCGCGGATCGGCAGGCATTTCCCGACCGAGCCGCAGGCAGGCGCCGCGGCCTTCCGGCGGCGGACTGCCGGGAGAGATCAGATAGAGTGACGTGGCCGGCCGATAGTGGCGAAGATGCATGCCGGGCGATGGGTGCGGCCCTTCCGCGGCTGCTTCGGCTATGGCCACCGGTCCGATCAGACTTTCGATTTCGGGCAGCGGGATAACGCCGGGCCGCAGCAGCAGCGGCACGCCCTCGAGCGACAGCACGGTGGATTCGATACCCACCCGCGCCGGGCCGCCATCCAAAACGAAATCGGCAAGCTCGCCGGGCACGTCCTCCGCCGCGGTGGGCGAAAGCTCGGTGAAGCGGTTGGCGCTGGGGGCGGCGATCGGCACTTGCGCGGTGCGGATCAAATCGAGCGCGAGGGCGTGCGCGGGCATGCGCAGCCCCACCGTGGGCAGGCCCGCGGTGACAATGTCCGGCACCACGCTGCGCTTGGGCACCACCAGCGTCAGCGGCCCCGGCCAGTAGTGGTGCGCCAGAACCTCCGCCGCTTCCGGCCAATCGGCAGCCAGCGTTTGCGCCATCGCAATCGAATCCACGTGAACGATCAGCGGGCTCGAGCGCGGCCTCCGCTTGGCGGCGAAGATGCGCTCCACCGCCGCCGCGTCAAGCGCATTCGCGCCCAACCCGTAGACGGTTTCGGTCGGGAAGGCCACCAGGCGCCCGGCGCGGATCAACTCCGCGGCATGGGCTACGCTGGTTTGGTCGGCGCTCACTCCGGCGCTTCGTCCTTGTCGTCGCCGGCGACGCGGCCGGTCTTGCGCCATACCAGGTACGCGTGGATCATGCCATCCAGGTCGCCCTCCAGCACGCGGTCCACGTCTCCCAGCGACAGCTTGCTGCGCAGGTCCTTCACCAGCCGGTACGGCGCCAGCACGTAATTGCGGATCTGGCTGCCGAAACTGGCTTCCAGCTTGGAGTCCTCGGTCTTTCGCGTCTCCTCGCGTTTCTTTTCCAGCTCCAGCTCGTACAGCTTGGCGCGAAGCTGTTTCATGGCGGTCTCGCGGTTCTTGTGCTGCGAGCGCTCGTTCTGGCATTGCACCACGGTCCTGGTGGGCAAGTGCGTGATCCGCACCGCCGAATCCGTCATGTTGACGTGTTGCCCGCCGGCGCCCGAAGAGCGGAAGGTATCGATGCGGAGATCGTCGAGCTTAATCTCGATCTTGATCTCGTCGTCCACCTGCGGGTAAACGAACACCGAGGCGAACGACGTATGGCGGCGCGCGTTGGCGTCGAACGGCGAAATGCGCACCAGGCGGTGAATGCCCGCTTCCGATTGCAGCAGCCCGTACGCGTTCTCGCCGTTCACTTCGAAGGTGACCGACTTGATGCCCGCTCCTTCGCCCTCCAGCCGATCGGTGATGACAGTTTGGAAACCATGCCGCTCGGTCCATCTCAGGTACATGCGCAGCAGCATCTCCGCCCAATCCTGGCTTTCGGTGCCGCCGGCGCCGGGGTGGATGGTGACAATGGCGCTGAGCGCGTCGTTCTCGCCCGCCAGCAGCATGGCGGTTTCCAGGCGATCGACGTATTCGGCGTAAGTCTTGACGTCGCGCTCGATGTCGCCGGCCATGTCTTCGCCCTCGCGCGCCAGCTCGAACATGGTGTCGAGGTCCTCGGTCAAGGCGCGAATGCGAGCGTCGTCGGCGATGGCCTCTTCCAGGCGCTTGCGCCGGTGCATTACTTTCTGGCTTTTCTCGGGCTGCGCCCAGAAATCCGGCTGTGCGACCTGCTCTTCGGTCCGGCTCAGTTCGACCTTCTGCGCGGGGGCGTCAAAGATACCTCCGCACGGCCAGGGCTTGGTCGCGAAGCGGCGCGTATTGGCGTTCCAACTCTTCGAGGGTCATGTGGGTTCAATCCAATTCTAACAAATACCCGGCTTTGCCTACGTTGCGCGCCAGTGTGCGGCCGATGCGGATCTCGACTCCTTCCGCCTCGTGTATGTGGCCGCAGAAGAAATAAAGCGGCTGCGATTTCTCGATGAACTCGCGCACCGCGCGCGAGCCCGCATGGAGGCCCGGGCGAATCTGGTCGAGCGCAGTGCCATAAGGCGGCGCGTGGCACACCAGCACCAGCGGGTCCAGATCGGCGAACTTGGCGAGCCGCGCTGCCATCTGGGGCTCGCTGTATTCGCCCGGCGTGTCGAACGGAGTTGGGCTGGAGTAGCCCAAGCCGGCGACCTGCCAGCGGCCGATCTCGATGTGCTGTTCGTGAAAGTTGTGCAGGCCGAAGCGCGCGCACATGCTGGCGATATCGTCGGACGATTCATGATTGCCCGGAAGCACGTAAACCTGGTTCGCGCGCCGCCCGAGAATCTCCCCGCAGCGTTCGAAGCCCTTGGCCCAGGTGACCTGGTCGCCGGCGGCAATGTAGAAATCCGCCTGCACGTCCAGCCGCTCTTCGAGCGTCTTCCAATCGTTATGGATGTCGGAAAAAATCAGCAGCTTCAATGAAGGGATGGTACCGCACCCGACGTCCGATCGACACCGATCGGGATTTTGCGGGGTGTTTTCGCAAGGTTGTCTTGATAACGCATGGGTTATTTATTTATCGCCGCTTGAAAAGATAACGCAGGTGTGATATTGTGGAGGAGTGGCGAGTTTATTGCTACCTAGGCGGCATGCGCCGAGACAACGTCGTTCGGGAGTGGCTGGCGACCGAGTCCGTGTCCGTTGCTCAGATAGCTGCCTTCCAGGAAAAAATCGACACCCTTGAAATGAGTGGGCCCACGATGGTCCCTGGGTTCATTTCGGAGACCCCCGTTGCCAAGGACATATACAAGATGAAGATAAAGGGCAACAAGGGAAGAAAGCAGCTCCGCCCCATGTGTTGCCGGGGGCCGTTCGGACCGAACGAGTATACGATTTTGGCAGGAGCTGTGGAGAGAGACGGGAAATTGGTGCCAGAGAACGTGAAGGACACCGCGAGGCTGAACCTCAACGAGCTGCGGGCAGATCCAACAAGGAGGGTACATGAGCGACTTGCGCCAAGACCTAAAGGCTGAGTTCGAAGATCCAGAGTATCGGTACGCTTATGCTGAGAGCTTCCTGAACACCAAGCTGGCGACGCAAATCAAGATCCTGCGGGAACAGCGGCAAAAAACACAGTCCGAGCTGGGGGCTGTGGTCGGGACCAAACAGTCCGGATTTTCCAGATTTGAGGATGTGAATCACTCGGTGTGGAAGACCGATACCCTTTGGAAAATTGCGCGCGCTCTTGATGTTCGGCTGGATATCGCTTTTAGGACGTTCGGCAGCATCATAGACGACAAGGAGCACTTTACCAAGGAGGCTATGCAGTGCCAAGATTTTGATCATGATCCAGCGTTCGCGGAGTTATCGGCTGCAGGGGTTGGTCAGCCTTGCCCCGCCAGGAGAAACCGTCGACGGATTTACTCCAGCGATGGCCGGCGTCATAGGCTGAGAAGCGCAGCTGGAGGAACTCAGGGGGTTGGCAGGGCATCCGGTGTCAGCGGCGGCGGCGTTGGCAGCGCAAGCTCGTCTGCACCCGCCCCCAATCTCATCCTACGAGCCAATGCGATGCAAGGGGTATTCAATGGGATCTGAAGAAACTAAGAACAAGGCTGAAGCCACGGAAGGCATGATTGATCTTGGCAAGCTGCCGCTAGAAGAGCCGGAACGCGGTGTTTTCGAGACGTACTCGAACGTCGTGAACATGAACTGGACGCTCACGGATGTCAGGATCCGCTTTGCTGAGTTGCTGCAGGTTCCAGACGATGATCGTCCTACATGGGAAAACCAGCACGGAATACTACTAGAGCGGGCCGCCATTACAATTCCCTGGCACGTAGCAAAGGTTCTCCGCGATAGCCTGATCGGTGTCATCAAGAACTACGAGGAGATCAATGGAGAACTCAGGCCCCCGAAGCTGCCCGCTCGGCCCTAGGGGCACGGCTCATGTCCGAATACGATAGCGAGCTTTCCAAAATCGTCGCCGAATTGAACCGGGCCGCGCCCGGCAACAAGCCGGCGTCGCGCCTGCCGGACGCGACCGCCTCGCTCGACAAGCTGCTCTCGTTTGCCGCCGCCCGCGGCGCTTCCGATGTCTTGTTGATCGCCGGGGCTCCCGCTGTGCTGCGCGTCAATGGCGCGCTGGCGCCCGGCTCCGGGCCGCCGCTCGAAGCCGACGACGTGCGCAGTCTGGTGCTGCCGCTGCTGGCGCCGCCGCAACTCGAAGAGCTGCAGAAAAACCGCTCCGCGGATTTCAGCTTCCTACGGGAGGGCCTGGGCCGCTTTCGCGTCAACCTGCATCACCAGCGCGGCACGCTGGCGGCCAGTATCCGCCTGCTGCCGGCGCGGATTCCTTCGCTCGAATCGCTGCACCTGCCGCCGGCGCTGGCCAAACTCGCCGAGCGGCGCCAGGGCCTGGTGCTGGTCACCGGAGCCACCGGCTGCGGCAAGACATCCACGCTCGCCGCGCTGATCGACATCGTCAACAGCCGGCGGCAAGCGCACGTGGTGACCATCGAGGACCCGGTCGAATATCAGCACGCCAACCGTTCTTCGATCATCGAGCAGATCGAAGTCGGCCGCGACACACCGGATTTCGCCGGAACCTTGCGCAGCATCATGCGCCAGACGCCCGACGTGATTCTGGTCGGCGAGATGCGCGACGCCGAGACCATGTCCACCGTGCTGACCGCTGCCGAAACCGGCCACCTGGTGCTTTCCACGCTGCACACCAACGACGCCATTCAGGCCGTGGCGCGCATTCTCGATTCGTTCCCCGCCGCCAACCAGCCGCAAATTCGCCAGCAGATATCGCTGGCCCTGGCCGCCGTCATCGCGCAACAACTCGTCCCCGGATTGGATGGCGTAAGCCGCTGGCCCGCTACCGAGATTCTGATCGCTAACGACGCCGCGCGCGCGCTGATCCGCAAGGGCGACGATCACCAACTCCGCAGCCAGATCTCCGTCGGCCGTGCCGATGGCATGATGACCATGGAGCAATCGCTAGCCGAGCTGGTGAGAACCAACCGCATCGCGCGCGACACGGCTTTCGCGCATTGCTTCAGGAGCGAGGATCTGCAGCGGTATCTGGTGTAAGGTGGGCGGGTCCCCGACCTGCCAACGCGGCGCTTTCGCCTGCCAGCCGCTCTTTCGACGGCGCCGGTCCCTTCCCACCCCCGCCCCGAAAATGGTACCCATAGTAAAGGCGCAAACCATGGGACTCGACATCGAACAACGGGAACACGAAGGCATTGTCATCCTCGATCTGAAAGGCCGCATCACGCTGGGCGCCGAGTCGAGCGCGCTCCGCGACAAGGTCAAAGAGCTGAACGATGCCGGCAGCCACAACCTGGTCCTCGACCTTGCGCAAGTCGACTATATCGATAGCACGGGTCTCGGCGCATTGGTGATGTGCGCCACCAGCCTGCGCAAGACCCATGGCAACGTGAAGCTGCTCAGCCTGAACCGGCGCACCTGCGAACTGTTGGTGATGACCAAACTCGCCACCGTCTTCGAGATTTTCACCGAGGAGCAGGACGCTGTGAACAGCTTTTTTCCCGACCGCGAGATCAAAGCGTTCGACGTGTTGAGCTTCGTCGAAGGCATGAAGAAGGAGGCATAGCCGCCGATGGCGCTGGTTGTCGTCGGAGGCGTGGCGGCCGGCATGAGCGCGGCTGCGCGGGCGCGCCGCCTGGATCCGCAGCTTCCCATCGTCGTTCTCGAAAAAGGGCCGGCCGTTTCTTATGGTGCGTGCGGGCTGCCCTACTTGCTGGAAGGCCGCGTGCGCGAGCCCGCCGATCTGATCGGCCACACGCCTGAGTACTTTCGCAAGGAGCGCAAAATCGACGTGCGCACGGGAGCGCGCGTAACCGCCATCTCCCATCCGCGCCGCGAGGTGGTGCTCGAATCGGGCGAACGCATCAAGTACGAACGGCTGGTAATTGCGACCGGCGCCCGCTGCGATACCTCCACGATTGCCGGCGCCGGCCAGCCGCACGTTTTCACTCTGCACACGCTCGACGATGCCGAGCGGCTGCGCGCCTTTCTGCGCGACCGCGAGCCGCGGCGCGCGGTGGTGATCGGGGCCGGCTATATCGGCGTGGAAGTGGCCGATGCGCTGCGCCGCAACGGCCTGCGCGTCACCGTGCTGGAGCGCGGCGCCGACGTTCTGCTGCGCGACGATGCCGCGTTTTCCGCCGCCGTCCGCAACATGCTCGAGACGCACGGCGTCGAGTTGCGCTGCGGCGTGAAGGTGGAGACGATTGAACCCGACCGCGTGGCGGACGTGCCCTGCGACCTGGTCATCATTGCGGCCGGCTTCAAACCGAACGTCGAGCTTGGCCTAGAAGCGGGCGTGGCGACCGGGCGCACCGGTGCCATCGCCGCCGACGATCACATGGAGACCAACCTGCGCGGCGTTTTCGTTGCCGGCGATTGCGCCGAAACCACGCACCTGGTCACGGGCCGGCCCACCTGGATTCCACTGGGCACCACCGCCAATAAGACCGGCCGCGTGGCGGGCGCCAATGCCGCCGGAGGCCGCGAGCGTTTTCCGGGAGTGGTGGGCACCTGCATCGTGGGAATCTTCGGGACCGCGTTCGCCGCTACCGGCCTTTCGGTGGCGCAGGCGCGCGCCGAGGGCCTTACGCCAGTGAGCGCGCGGATTGAGGCCCTATCGCGGCCGGGCTATTACGAGGGCGTCAAGACCACGGTCGAGCTGGTGGCGGATCGCGCTAGCGGCCGGCTCATCGGCGGGTCTGTGATTGGCGAAGACGGCGCTGCCGGCCGCATCAACGTCATCGCCGCAGCCTTGCACACTCGCATGCGCGTGGAAGATTTCGAGCGGCTGGACCTGGCCTATTCGCCGCCCTTTTCCCCCGTCTGGGACCCCCTGCTCATCGCCGCCCAGCAGCTTGTGAAGCAGTTGTAGGGTTAAGGTAGGACAGGCCATCGAGTTTTGTGGCCTGTCGCGACGCCTACCGTGGCGCACGCACTCGTGCGTGCCGCGTCGGCATTCCTGCCGACGCCCGGCTGGCGGCGAAGAAAGGTCGAGACGACTCTCGACCCTGCACGCTGGACAGCGCGCGCCACGGTGCTGAATCAGGACCGTGTCTGCGATTGCCGGGCGCGCTGGGCGAGGTAATGCCGATCGAGCGCTTGTCGAACTAGTGTCTTGATGACGGCTTGGCGACTCACGTTCAGATCCCGTGCGGTCTTATCCAGTTCCTCCAACATGGTCGCAGTCAGGTCCACGTTCACACGTTGAATCGGCTGAACCATGCGGCCCTGACCTTTGAAGAAGCGAGACACATCCTCGCCTTTTTCAGCCAACTGCGCAATTACATCGGCGGAGACCGGTTTGGCGGGTTTACGAGTTTTCTTCATATAAGCGGAAACGCACGGAGTGGTATGACTGTTATACCAGATTGGTGCGGGCGGGCGCGCCGTGGCGCACGTACTCGTGTGCCGCGTCGGCACTCGTGCCGACGCACGGCGAACCGAGCGAGCGAAGACGCGTCGAGAGGAGTCTCGACGCTGCACGCACGAGTGCGTGCGCCACGTCCCTTCTCGTATCATGGTCGTGTGCCGATATCAATGAAACCTCGGCGAGTCGTATCCCGGTGGCTGGCGCTGCTGGTGGCCGCGTTCGCGGTCTGCGTGGTACCCGCGCCCGCCGCCGGTGCGCAAAAACTCACCGTCGCGGCGGCGGCCGATCTGCGGTTTGCGCTCGACGAACTTGTCCTCCAATTTCGTGCCGCGCACCCCGCGGAAGACTTGGCAATCACCTATGGTTCCTCCGGCAACTTCTTCGCCCAGATTCAGAACGGCGCGCCGTTCGATGTGTTCCTATCGGCCGATGTCGACTACCCGCGGCGCCTCGTCGCGGCCAGTCTGGCGAGCAAGGATTCGCTGTTCCTCTACGGTGCGGGGCGGATCGTGGTCTGGGTACCGGCCGGCTCGCCACTCGATCCGGCTGCGCTCGGCATCCACGCGCTGGAAGCGGCTTCGGTGCGGCACATCGCTATTGCCAACCCGCAGCACGCGCCGTATGGACGCGCCGCCGTTGCGGCTTTGCGCTCGCTCGGCGTGTACGATCGCGTGGCGCCGAAGCTGGTGCTCGGCGAAAATATCGCGCAAGCTTTCGAATTCGTGGAAAGCGGCGCGGCGGAGGTTGGGATAGTCGCTCTCTCGCTGGCGCTGGCGCCCGCCGCGCGTACTCACGGCCGCTATTGGGAGGTGCCGCAGGACGCTTATCCGAAAATCGAGCAGGGCGGCGTGATTCTCTCCCGCGCGCCGGCCGGCCCCGCCGCCCGATTCCGTGCCTTCCTGCTTTCCGAAGAGGCGCGCCGGATCCTCAAACAATACGGCTTCTCGGTGCCGCAATAACATGGATTGGCAAGCCATCGGTTTGAGCCTGCGCCTGGCGCTCGCAACCACGCTGGTGCTCCAGGTGGTGGGCATGCCGCTGGCGTGGTGGGTGACCTTTTCGCGGCGGCGCTGGAAATTCCTGGTGGAAGCGGTGGTAGCGCTGCCACTGGTGTTGCCGCCCACGGTGCTGGGGTTTTACGTCCTCATCGCGATTGGCCCGCGCAGCCCCGTGGGCGCGCTCTATGCGCGGCTCACCGGCGGCCTGCTGCCATTTTCGTTCGCCGGTCTGCTGGTGGCTTCGGTGCTGTATAGCATGCCGTTCACCGTGCAGCCGATGGTGGCGGCTTTCGGGTCAGTGGACCGCAAGCTGCTCGAGGCCTCGTGGTGCCTGGGCATTTCCCGCGCCAGCACTTTTCGACGAGTGGTGATGCCGCTGGCGCGCCAGGGCATCGCCACCGCCGCCATCCTCAGCTTCGCCCACACGGTGGGAGAGTTCGGCGTGGTGCTGATGGTGGGCGGCAACATCGCCGGCGTCACCCGCACGGTCTCGATCTCGATTTACGACCAGGCGCAGTCGCTCGATTATGCCGGCGCCTGGCACACTTCGCTGCTGCTGGTCGCCTTTTCCTTCGTGGTGCTGGCGGTGACGTATTCCTGGCAGCGCCGTGCGTGGATGCTATGGCCGCCACACTAACCGCTAATTGCCGCTGTGTGCTGCCGGGAGGCTTTCGCCTCGATGCCGCGCTGGCCCTGCCGCTCGATGAGGCGCCAGTGACGGTGCTTTTCGGTCCTTCGGGCGCGGGCAAGACCACGCTGCTGCGCCTGCTGGCGGGCCTCGAACGGCCGGACGCGGGCAAGATCGTTTTTCGCGATCGGACCTGGTGCGACACCGCGCGCGGCGTTTGGCTGGAGCCGCAGCAGCGCCGCGCCGGCATGGTGTTTCAGCACTATGCGCTGTTCCCGCACCTGACGGTTGAGCGCAACGTAGCCTTCGCCGCCACAGGGCAAGCCGCCGCGCGAATGATGGAGCGTTTCGGGCTCAGCGGCCTGGCCGGGCGGCTGCCGCGCGCCATTTCGGGTGGCGAACAGCAGCGGGTGGCGCTGGCGCGCGCGCTGGCTGCCTCGCCGGATCTGCTGTTGCTCGACGAACCGCTTTCCGCGCTCGATGCGTCGGCGCGCATCCGCACCCGCCGCGAGCTGCGCGGGCTGCTGGCCTCGGCCGGTGTGCCCAGCATCGTCGTAACTCACGACCGCACTGAGGCCATCGCGCTCGCCGATTGGATGGCGGTGATGGTGGAGGGCCGCATCCTGCAAACCGGGCCTGTGCGCGAGGTCTTTGCCCGCCCAGCTAGCGCGCAGGTGGCCGAAGCGGTAGGAGTGGAAAATATTCTGCCCGCGGAGATCGTGTCGCGCGGGGCCGGGCTGCTGCGTCTGGCCGTCGGCCGCGCCGTACTGGAGTCCCTCGATGGCGGGGAAAGCGGGCCGGTGCTGGCCTCGATCCGCGCCGAAGACGTGGCGCTCACCCGCGATGCTGTGGGCGCCTCCACGCAACGCAATCGGTTGACCGGCGTGGTCCGCGCCATTGCCATCGAGGGCCCGCTGGCGCGCGTCGAAATGGATTGCGGTTTCGCTCTCGTCGCATTGGTCACCGCGCAATCCGCCGCCGACCTCAATCTGCGGCCCGGCGAATCGCTGGCGGCCATCGTCAAGACGACTTCGGTGCACGTGATCCCGGCCGGATAGCGAGCATCACTTCACGGCTACGGCGTCCACGGCGAAACCGGCGTCCATCGAGGGCAGGCCTTCGAACAGCAACAGGGTTCCGGCGGGCGGGCGGGCGGCATCGAAGACTTCCGCACGCAGCTTGCGCGCTTGCGCGGCGATATCGAGCGAGAGCGGATAATAATCGGCGAACGCCACGCTCCCTGGTGAAATCCCTGCCTGCGTCAGCTCCTTTTGCAGGCGGTCGAAAGCCAGTTGCGTGTCGCGCGGCTGGTAACCGAAGGAAACTTGCGCGCCGGTCAGCACCACTTCGGCGGAGTTCACCAGCGAGACCGACGCTTGTCCGGATTCGCGCGGCAGGCCATCAGGGTCCAGGAACTGGAGCGGCGCCGCCGGATCGGAACCCAAACGCGCCACGGCTTCGCAGGCGGCCAGCGCGCTGCCCGGCGACCGCTGCGTCTGCACGTAGTTCAACGCCGCGTGCGGGTATGCGGAATCCATCAGTATCCGCGTGGCAACCTTGTCGGCCAACGTGCTGACGAAACAGGTTACGCGCAGCACGTTCTGCGGCGTCGCGCCGGCGGCCTGGATGGCCTGGCCGAGTTGCGCCAGCGCTTTCCGGACCAGCGGCGCGGCCGGATCGAGCGGGCTCGCGGAAGCCGCGGCCTGGGCGGAGAAGAACGCCAGGCCGTGCGGGTTCACGTCCTTGTGCCCTTCCACGATCGTCTCCAGCACCACTTGCGCGCCTTCCATCGGCAGGCCGCCGGCACGCACCAGGGTCAGGGCGGGGAGTGGCCGCTTGCGCCCGGTGAACTCTTCGCTCACCAGGTCGCGCACCCGGCGCACGTCGCCAGATCCCGCCACGAATGCGCGAATTTTGAGCACGGTTTCGCCGCCCGATTGACGCTCGAGGGCCTTCAGCGCCTCGCGGATCTGGTGCGTGAGAAGGCCCTTGCCGGTGAGCGGCGTGACGTAGAATTTGAGGCGCCGCGGGTTGCCCGTGGTGACGGCAGGCAACTCGGTAGGAAGTTGCAGCACCTGCGTGCGCTCTTCTTTTTTCGAGCGTTTCTCTTCCGCGGGCTGTGTGGCACTGGCGGCAACCGCGGCCAGCGTCAGCAACATGATCCACTGCGGCAAGCGCGGTACGCGCATAGAACTTGGATTGTAGCAGAGGGGTGAAGGGAGGCCGGACGGCAGCGTGCCACGGGCGAATATCAACATCAGAACATCAAGAACATCGGAACAGGCTGCGAAACCCCGATGTCGGAGGTCGGCGAGCGCTTGGACTTGAATCGATGATGGGTCGCCTACAAGCGCCGGTGCGCGGGGCGGCGAGAGCGATGTTTCTGGATGATTCCGGCCAGAGCGCGCAACGCCTCATTTGCCTCTCCCGAACTCGGGAACGCGGCGGCAACATCGGGTTCCAGCACTACAACAGCGCTGCCCGCGGCGTACCGCGATGCGTATTTATTGCGCGAGGAGCGACTGAAATCGTACTCCGGAAGAATCTCGTCGGCATCAGGCTTGATGGCGACCGCGCCTTTATTGGGTGACTTCTTCATAGTTCCCTCGCTCAGGGCGGGTTGCCCGCCGCGCGCTGATGATGCGAATCACTCCAACACGGTCGGCATACATGACCGCGAGCAAGTGCCGGTCCTGCGAAACGCCCAACAGCACAAACCGCTCTTCCCCAATGGAATGACGCGGATCAGCCACGATGCGGCCTAGTGGATCGCCGAAAACTGTCGCTGCCTCCTCGAACGAGACTTTGTGCTTGGCGAGATTTGCCGCAGCTTTCTGCGGGTCCCACTCGAGATCTAACGCCAATTCTCATTATACTCGCAGGTCCCGGGAGGCCCGGTTGCAGCGCGGATTGCCTACGGCCGAACACCGTCTGGGCAAGCTCAAGCGTGCCCCGCCAATATGGTATGGTATGGATGGATGGACGCTTTGCCGCATCTCGATCATGGGTCGGAAGTGCCGCTTTACCGCCAATTGTACGAGCAGTTTGCAGAGAGGATTCGCTCGGGCGAGCTGGGGCAGGGTGAGCGGCTGCCAGCCACTCGCGAATTGGCTGGGTCGCTTGGACTGAACCGGACTACGGTCTCCGCGGCTTACGAGATGCTTGAGGCTGAGGGCATGATCGCGGGAAGGGTCGGGAAGGGCAGCTTTGTTACTGCGGCGCTTGTGCGTGGCGAGTTGGCATTGGCAGGTCGGGGACCTGCCCCACACGGCTGGGGCGCGTTGCTGGAGCGCGGCGAGGCGGCGCCTTTGCCGGCGGCGCTGGGGCGCGAGACCATCAGCTTTGCCACTTCGTGGCCTTCGCGCGAGCTGTTTCCCTTGGACGAATTTCGCGCCAGTTGCGCGGCGGTGCTGGGTCGTGCGGATCTGGCAGACATTTTGCAATTGGGGTCGCCTGCCGGATACGAACCGCTGCGCCGGCATTTGATCGAGGAAGCGCGCCGGCAAGGCTTGGCGGGCGCGGCGGACGATCTGCTGATCACCAACGGCTGCCAGCAAGGGCTCGACCTGGTGGGCCGCGTGTTGCTGCGGCCGGGCGACGCGGTGGCGGTCGAAGATCCGGTCTACCCAGGATTGAAGAGCCTGCTCACGGGGATGGGCGCGCGGCTGGCGGCGGTTCCGGTGGGCGCGGACGGGATGGAGATTCCGCGGCTGGTGCGCGTGTTGGAACGCGAGCGGCCGAAGCTGATCGTGGTGACGCCGGACTTTCAGAATCCGACCGGCGCCACGCTGCCGATGGCGGCGCGGCGCGGGCTGCTCGAGGCGGCGCGGGCGGCCGGCGTTCCGGTGGTGGAGAACGATCCCTATGGCGAGTTGAGATATGAGGGCCAGCCGCTGGCGGCGCTCAAGCAACTCGATGCGAATGGCGGCACGGTGCTGCTGCGCAGTTTTTCGAAGGCCAGTTTTCCGGGGTTACGGGTGGGTTGGGTGGTTGGCCCAAAGCCGCTGCTCGACCGGCTGCGCCATGCCAAGGAAGCGGCCGATCTGCATAGCGATCAGCTTTCGCAGGCGGTGCTGCTTGAATTCGCCGAGTCCGGGCGTTTGGAGGCGCATCGCAAGCGGCTGCTCGAAGCGGGCGGAGAACGGCTGCGGGTTACGCTGGAAGCTTGCCGGGAATTTCTGCCGGCTGGCACGGGCTGGACGCGGCCGGAAGGCGGCATGAACCTGTGGGTGAGCCTGCCGGAGCCGTTGGATGCCGGCGAACTGCTGCCGCGCGCGCAGAAACTGGGTGTGGCGTATTTGCCGGCGCGCTATTTTGCGGTATCGCGGCAGGAGCCGGGCGGGCTGCGATTGAGTTTCGCGGGCCTCGAGCCGCAGCAGATCCGCGACGGCCTCGCCATCATCGGGCAGTTGGCGGCGGCGGAATTGGCGAGTGCGCGTCCGAGCGGCGAGCCGGCGACGGCGATGGTGTGAGGTTGCGTATCGGAGCCGCGACCGCAGGAAGCGGTCGGCACCGGGATTACGGAGCGAGGTTTGGGGTCGAGATTTGTTGAAATAGTGGCCGGGAATGAAGAAAAGCCGAGATGACTCTCGGCTCTGCAGGCTGGACAGCCCGCGCCACGAGGGAGAAGCAATGTTTGATTTTACGAGCGAGACGTTTCGAGTGAAGGTCGGGCTGGCGGAGATGCTGAAGGGCGGCGTCATCATGGACGTCACCAACGCCGAGCAGGCCAAGATCGCGGAGGATGCGGGGGCATCGGCGGTGATGGCGCTGGAGCGTGTGCCTTCCGATATACGCAAGGATGGCGGCGTGGCGCGCATGGCCAACATCGGCATCATCGAGAAGATCATGCATGAGGTGAATATTCCGGTGATGGCGAAGGCGCGCATCGGCCACTTCATGGAAGCGCGCATTCTGGAAGCGCTGGGCGTGGACTTCATCGATGAAAGCGAAGTGCTGACGCCGGCCGACGAAGAGCACCACATTGCCAAGAGCGATTACAAGGTGCCGTTCGTTTGCGGCGCGCGCAACCTGGGCGAAGCGCTGCGGCGCATCGCCGAAGGCGCGGCCATGATCCGCACCAAGGGCGAAGCCGGCAGCGGCAACATCGTGGAAGCGGTCCGCCACATACGCACCATCGTCAAAGAGATGAAGCAGCTCACTGTGCTGGGCAAAGAGGAGCTGGTACACCAGGCCAAGGAGCTCCAGGCGCCGCTTGAGCTCGTCGAGTGGGTGGCCGCCCACGGCAAGCTGCCAACGCCGAACTTCTCGGCCGGCGGCATCGCCACTCCGGCCGATGCGGCGCTGGTGATGCAACTGGGCGCGGAGGCCGTCTTCGTAGGTTCGGGCATCTTCAAATCGTCCGATCCTTCGGCGCGCGCCGTGGCGATTGTGCAGGCGGCCAAGAATTTCGACAATCCGGAAAAACTGCTCGAAGCCAGCCGCGCGCTGGGCGAGGCCATGCCCGGGCTCGACATCGCCAAGCTGCCGGAGGGTGAACTGATGCAGACCAGGGGCTGGTAAATGAAGAAGGTGGGCGTGCTTTCGCTGCAGGGCGATTTCGCCGCCCATGGTGCGGCGTTGCAGCGCGCCGGCGCGGAGCCCGTGTACGTCCGCCATGCCGACGAGTTGGCCGGTCTGGACGGGCTGGTGATTCCCGGCGGCGAAAGCACCACCATGCTGAAGCTGCTGCGGTACGATGGCCTGATGGAACCGCTGGCGGAATTCGCGCGCCGCAAGCCCGTATTCGGTACTTGCGCGGGAGCCATCCTGATGGCGACCGAAGTTTCGGCGCCGGCGCAGGAGAGCCTCGGTCTGATGGATATGGCGGTGGAGCGCAACGGTTACGGCCGCCAGGTGGACAGCCGCGTCACCTCAATCAAACCCGAACCCGATTTCGAGCGGCGCACCGCGCCTGGCAAGCTGGAGGCCGTCTTTATCCGCGCACCGATCATCCGCCGCGTCGGCGCTGGCGCGAGAATACTGGCCCGCTACGGCGGCGATCCGGTGCTGGTGGAGCAAGGCCCGCACCTGGCCGCCACTTTCCACCCCGAGCTTAGCGCAGACTTGCGCGTGCATCGGCTGTTCCTGGAAAAACTGTGAGCGATCACCGCACCCGCGTTCTGTTCGTTTGTATCGGCAATTCCTGCCGCAGCCAGATGGCCGAAGCCTTCGCGCGGGCGCTGGGCGGCGACGTGATGATTCCGGCCAGCGCCGGACTGGCGCCCGGCTGGGGCATTGCGCCCGACACGATTCGCGCCATGGATGAGAAGAGCATCGTGCTGCGCGATCACTTCCCGAAGAGCCTGCGGAACCTGGCGCGCATCCGGTTTGACCTGGTCGTCAACATGAGCCAGCGCCCGCTTCCGCTGGAAGCCCCGGCTCGCCTCGTGGAATGGGAGATCCCCGACCCGATCGGCATGAAGTTTGAGGAGCATTGCGAGGTCCGCGACGAAATTGAGCGGAAGGTTGTGGAGTTGATCGAGGAACTGCGCCGCGAGGTGCATCCGCCGCAGTTCCGTGGGCAGGGCTCGGGCTACGTGCCGCTGTGACCGTCCTTGACTTTGGCGGCTCCGGTAATTTATTCTGACGATTCGCTTTGGCCGAGCGGCCGCTATCGCAATGGGGGATCTTTCGCGCCCAGCAACGGAATTCGTGGAAAGGTCGCTCGAATCGACCTTGGAGAGCGTGGACCACGCCGAAGACCTGGCCGTGGGTCTGGCGCGGCGGGCCGGTTTCGATGAGGAAGACCTGATGAAGATCGGGCTGGCCGTGCGCGAGAGCATGGTCAACGCGGTGGTGCACGGCAATCGGTACAACACGAATAAGAAGGTGCGCTTTTCGGCCAGCATGAACGGCAGCCGGTTCACGGTGCGGGTCACCGACGAGGGTGAGGGTTTCGATTATGTCAACCTGCCCGACCCGTTGACGCCGGAGAACCTGCTGCGCACCTCCGGCCGCGGCATTTTTCTGATCCGGTCGTTTATGGACGATTTTCACGCCCGGCGTTTGGAGCCGGCGGGAACCGAAGTAACTTTAGTGAAGTTTGCGGTGTCTAAATAGATTCTTAAGAATCCCAGGAGGATATTCAGTGAGCGTTAAGTTGAATACTCGGCAAGTGGGCGACGTCTCCGTTGTGGACGTGGCCGGGCGAATCACTCTCGGCGAAGGGTCCAGTGCGCTGCGCGAGACGCTGCGAGAGATGGTGAGCAAGAACCAGAAGAAGATTCTGCTCAACCTCGGAGACGTTTCCTACATCGATAGCTCGGGGATCGGCGAGCTGGTATCGGGCTTTACCACAGTGACCAACAGTGGCGGGCAGTTGAAGCTGCTCAACCTGAACAAGCGGGTGAAGGACCTGTTACAGATCACCAAGCTGTATACCGTCTTCGACGTGCACGAAGACGAAGCTCACGCCATCCGCGCGTTTGCGTAAACGGGTGTGGCGCACGCACTCGTGCGTGCCGCGTCGAGACTCTTCTCGACGCGTTTTCGCTGCGGTCCGGCGGGCGTCGGCAAGAGTGCCGACGCGGCACCGAGGAGTGCGTGCGCCACCGCTACCCGCCGCCGACGAACTGGACGATTTCGATCTGCGCGCCCAGTTCGACCACGATGTCGCTCCACTGCGCTTGTTTAACGATGCGGCGGTCGAGTTCGACGGCCACGCGGGCGGGATCGAGTCCCAGCCGCCGCAGCAGTTCCAGCAGCGTTTGCTGCGCGGCCACGGTGCGGGTTTCGCCATTGATGACTACTGGAATCTCCATCGCCGGTTGACACTCTACTTTTGCAACCATTATAGTCTAAGGTTAGGCCGCAGCTTCCCGAACCGTCATGCCAGAATCTTACGCGGAACAGTACTTTCCTGTCCTGGTGCAGGCCTTGCTGGCCATGGCGCTGGCGGCTGGCTTGCTCACGGTTTCCTACCTGCTCGGCAAGCGCGTGCGCAACCGCGTGAAGGACATGCCTTACGAATCGGGCATGGTTCCTACCGGCGACGCGCGGCACCGCTTCAGCGTGAAGTTTTATCTGGTGGCGATGCTGTTCATTCTGTTCGATATCGAGGCCATCTTTCTTTATCCCTGGGCGGTGGTGTACCGCGAGCTGAAGATGTTCGGGTTCATCGAGATGCTGGTGTTCGTAGTGCCGATTCTTGCCGGGTTTTTTTACATCTGGAAAAAAGGCGCCCTCGATTGGTCCCCCGATTCCACCTTGAACCGAAAACGGTAACGACTGCTATGCTGCCCGATCCATTGCGCGAACAGGCTCTGGCCGTTGCCGTGGCGGACTTTGATGCCGACGCAGTCACCGGCGGCAAGTTCGACCGCGGCGAGTTGACCCTCGAAATCGCTCCGGCCAAGATTTTGAGCGTCTGCGGGTTTCTGAAATACGATCAGAAATTCGTACGTTTGAGCTCGGTTACCGCGGTGGACCGCTTGCCGGCCGAGCCGCGCTTCGAGGTGGTCTACCATCTGCATTCGGTGGAGAAGAACCAGAGGGTGCGTCTGAAATCCCGGGTGAGCGGCGCCGACCCAGCCATCGAGAGCGTCACTTCGGTGTGGCGGGGCGCCAACTGGTATGAGCGCGAAGTGTTCGACCTGTTCGGCATCCGCTTCCTGAATCATCCCGATCTGCGCCGCATTATGATGCCTGACGATTGGGAAGGCCACCCGCTGCGCAAGGATTATCCGATCACGGGGACGAGGATCTGAATGAGCGAGCCGGACGTACCAGGAGTTGCCGCCACGCTGGAGAGCGAAGAGCTCAGCTCCGGCAGACGCACGCTGGTGCTCAACATGGGCCCGCAACATCCCTCCACGCACGGCGTGCTGCGGCTGCTGCTGGAGCTGGATGGCGAGACCATCGTGCGTTGCCAGCCCGACATCGGCTTCCTGCACACCGGCATCGAAAAGGAATTCGAGGTCAAGCTCTATCAGCAGGCGGTCACCCTGACCGACCGCGTGGATTACCTGGCGCCGCTTTCGAACAACCTGGGGTGGTGCCTGGCGGTGGAGAAACTACTCGGCCTGGAGATTCCGCCGCAAGCGCAGTGGATGCGGGTGATGCTGACGGAGTTGACGCGCCTCAACAGCCACCTGGTCTGGCTGGGCACCCACGCCATCGACATCGGCGCCATGTCGGTCTTCCTCTATTGCTTCCGCGAGCGCGAAGACATCCTGCGCATCTTCGAGATGTTTTCCGGCCAGCGCATGATGACCAGCTACTTTCGCATCGGCGGGCTGGCGCTGGAGCCGCCGCGGGGCTGGCAGGAGCGGGTGAAGAAGTTCATCGACGTGTTTCCCAGCCGGGTGGACGAGTACGAGGATCTGCTCACCAACAACCAAATCTGGATCGGCCGCACGCGCGGCGTCGGCACGTTTCCGATTGAAGATATGCTCGATCTGGGCGTCACCGGTCCCATGCTGCGCGCCGCCGGGTTGAAGATGGACGCGCGCAAGGACGCGCCTTACTCCAGCTACGACAAGTTCGATTTCGAAGTGCCGGTGCGCACCGAAAACGATGTTTACGCGCGCTACCAGGTGCGCATCGAAGAGATGCGGCAGAGCGCGCGCATCGTCCGGCAGGCGATGGACGGCATGCCGCCGGGCCCGTGGAAGGCCGATTCTCCGCACGTGGTGCTGCCCGACCGCGACAAGATGAAGACGCAGATGGAGGCGCTCATCTATCATTTCAAGATTGTGACCGAAGGCTTCCGCGTGCCCGAAGGGGAAGTCTATCAGGTGATTGAATCGCCGCGCGGCGAACTGGCTTATTACGTGGTCGGCGACGGCACGGCGCGGCCGTACCGCGTTCATATGCGCACGCCCAGTTTCGGCAACCTGCAGTCTACCTCGCGCATGGTGGAAGGCACGCTGATCGCCGACGTGATCGCCGCCATCGGCAGCATGGATTTTGTGCTCGGAGATACGGATCGATGAACCGCCCATGACATTCTCTCCCCAATTGGAAGCCAGGTTCGCCAAGCTGCTTGAGAGCTATCCGGCCGGGCGCCAGCGCGCGGCGATGATTCCGATGCTCCTCTATGCGCAGGATGAAATCGGGTCGGTTACCGATGAGTTGGTCGAGGAAGTGGCGCAGCGCGTCGGCGTGACGCCGCTGCAGGTCAACGAAGTGGTTTCGTACTACAGCATGTTGCACCGCGAGGCGCGCGGCAAGTATCACGTGCAGGTCTGCACCAACATCAGTTGCCTGCTGCATGATGCCGACCAGTTGCTGGAACATACTTGCCAGAAGCTCGGCATCGAAAACCACGGCGTAACCCCGGACGGGCAATTTTCCATCGAAGAAGTGGAGTGCATGGGCGCGTGTTCCTGGGCGCCGGCGATTCAAGTCAATTACGATTACCATCACTTCGTAACGCCGGAGAAACTCGACCGGCTTTTGGACGGTCTGAGGAAGAAGCAATAGAACATGCTGTATAACGAACCCAGCCCGCTCGAAACCAGAGTGCTGTCGCGCCGTTTCGGCATGGCGCATTCCGAGTCCATCGAAACCTATCTCGCGACCGAGGGCTACCAGGCGTTCCTCAAAGCCTCGAAGATGACGCCCGACGAGATCATCAGCGAGATGAAGGCGTCGAACCTGCGCGGGCGCGGCGGCGCGGGGTTTCCCGCCGGCATGAAGTGGAGTTTCGTGCCGCGCACATCGCCCAAGCCGAAGTACATCGTCGTCAACGCCGACGAAGGCGAGCCCGGCACGTGCAAGGATCGCGTGCTGATGGAAAACGATCCGCACCAGTTGATCGAGGGCGTTCTCATTGCCGGGCTGGCCGTGGACGCTCACGCGGGCTGGATCTACATTCGCGGCGAGTATCGCTACCTGATCGACATCATGGACCGCGCCATCGCGGAAGCGCACGAGCGCGGCTGGCTGGGCAAGAACATTCAAGGCACGGGCTTCGATTTTGATCTCTACACGCACACTGGCGCGGGCTCGTACGAATGCGGCGAGGAATCCGCGCTGCTGGAATCGCTCGAGGGCAAGCGCGGCGTGCCGCGCATCCGGCCGCCGTTTCCGGCTGTGGCGGGTGCGTTCCAATGTCCCACGGTGCTGAATAACGTCGAGACATTTTGCGCCGCGCCCGCTATCCTCCTGAACGGTGGCGCGGCGTTCGCGGCGCTGGGCATTCCCAAGGCCGGCGGCACCAAATTGACCTGCCTCACCGGCCACATCAACAAGCCCGGCGTCTACGAACTGCGGCTCGGCTTCCCGGTCAAACAGATGATCGAGGAAGTGGGCGGCGGCATGCGCAATGGCAAAAAGCTGAAAGCGTTCATACCCGGCGGATCGTCGTGCCCGGTGCTGACGGCGGCGGAGTGCGAAGGCGCCACCATGGATTACGATTCCATGGCGCAGCGCAAGAGCATGCTCGGCTCGGGCGGCGTGGTCATCATGGATGAAGACACCTGCATGGTGAAGGCCTGCCTGCGGCTGATGAAGTTCTATGCCCACGAAAGCTGCGGCTGGTGCATCCCTTGCCGCGAAGGCACGGCCTGGCTCACCAAAATTATGACGCGCTTCCACTCCGGCGGCGGATCGCCGCAGGATATCGGCCTGCTGGGCGACATCGCGAAGAATATGCTGGGCCGCACCTTCTGCCCGCTGGGCGACGCCGCCGCGCTGCCGATGATTTCCATCGTCGAAAAATTCCGCGGCGAATTCGAGGATCATCTGAACGGCAAGCCGTGCCCCTACGAGCATTCCAACCGGATGGTGACGGCGTAATGGCTGACACGGTAAAACTCACGATCGACGGCCACGAAGTGCACGCGCCGGCTGGAATGCTGGTCATCGACGCTGCGAAACTGGCCGGCATCGAGATACCGGCGTTCTGTTATTACGAAGGCCTGACGCTCCAAGCCGCCTGCCGCATGTGCCTGGTGGAAGTGGAGAAGATGCCCAAGCTGATGACGGCCTGCACGCTGCCGGTGGCTGAGGGGCTGGTGGTGCGCACGGAAACGCCGCAAGTCGCCGCGGCGCGCAAGTACATGCTCGAATTCCTGCTCACCAACCATCCTCTCGATTGCCCGGTGTGCGACAAGGGCGGCGAATGCGAGCTGCAGGACATGGCGTTCCGTTACGGCGCGGGCGAGAGCCGTTACAACGAAACCAAGGTTCACACGCCGGAAAAACAATATTCGCCGGTGGTGTTTTTCGATGCGCCGCGCTGCATCCTGTGCTACCGCTGCGTGCGCATCTGCAACGAAGGCATGGGCGTCAACGCGCTCGGGGTGGTCGAGCGCGGAGCGGTTTCGGAAATCGCGCCGAATCACGGCGACCACCTGGAATGCGACGAGTGCGGCGCCTGCATCGACATCTGCCCGGTCGGCGCGCTCACCAGCGGCATCTACCGTTACCAGACGCGGCCTTGGGAGATGACCCACGTTGGCACCATTTGCACACACTGCTCCGACGGCTGCAAGACCACGCTCGGCACGCGCAATGACCGCATACTGCGCGGCAACAATCGCGACCGCTCCGGCATCAACGGCGAGTTCCTGTGCATCAAAGGCCGCTATGGCTTCGATTTCTACGACCATCCCGACCGCCTGCAAGCGCCGCTGATGCGCGTCAATGGCAAGCTGGAAGAGGTTTCGTGGGCGCAGGCGCTGGCCGCGGTGGCCGAGAAATTCAAGCAGACGATTGGCGCGGGCACTTTCGGCATCGTCGGCTCCAACCACACCACCAACGAAGAGAATTACTATTTGCAGAAGTTCGCGCGGAGCGTGCTCGGCACCAACAACATCGATCATCATCGCACCGGCGACGTGGTGACGCTGGTGGACGCGTTGAGCGGCAAATCAGGCGCGTTGGCCACCGTGGCGGACCTTTGCGAGCGCAAGGCCTTCCTGGTGCTCGGCGCCGACCTGGCGCTGGAGCATCCGCTGCTTTCCTACCAGATCCGCGCCAATTACCGGCATCACCAGGCGCACGTTTACGTGGTGACGCCCAAGGCCGTGCGCGAAGACAAGTATGCCGCTGCCACCATGCGCGGCCGCGATTACGAATCGCTGCGCGACAAGCTGAAGGCCCAGCCGGAGCTGGTCATTCTGTTCGACGATTCCTACCAGGGCGGGGAATTGCGCAAGCTGGTGGACTTCGGCGAATCGCTCGGCATCCCTGTGCGCTACGTCTGCCTGGTGGATTACGCCAATTCGCGCGGCGCCATCGACATGGGACTCACGCCGGAGTTGCTACCTGGTTACCAGCCCTCCGGGCAATCTGGCCTGCATCTCGACGAAATGCTCGCGGCCGAATTGAGCGTGTTGTGGGTAGTGGGCGCCAATCCGTTGGAGAACGCCGCGCGCAAATCGGGCTTCCTCGTGGTGCAGGATTTGTTTCTCACGGAAACCGCGCTCCAGGCCGACATCGTGCTGCCGGCCGCCTGCGCTTACGAAAAGAACGGCACCGTCACCAGCGGCACCGGTGAAGTACAGCGACTCAAGCGCGCCATCGAGACCATGGGCGCCAAGCCGGATCTCGAGATCATCGGCTTCATCGCGCGCGAAATGGGAGCCGCGGCCGCGCTGGGGCCCTGGACGCCGGACGCGGTCTTCGAAGAAATCCGCAAGAACGTTCGCGGCTACGATGTCGCCATGCCGGCGCTCTCGACTGGCGGCGCGGCGCAGACCATGCCGGTCAACGGGCGCGTCGCCGTCCCCGGACCGGCCGGCCTGGTAAGGTCGGATCGCAACGGCCTGTTCGCCTCGGGCACGCTGGGGCGCTATTCTAAGGTACTGAACTCGGTGCTGGAAAGCCGCTTGAGCCGCTAATGGACTCGTTCATCGTCATCAGCCTCATCAAGATATTCGTGGTCTTCGGCGCGCTCATGACCATCCTCGCCTACCTGCAATGGGTGGAGCGGAAGGTGATCGCGCATATCCAGGTGCGGCCGGGCCCCTATCGCGTGGGCCCGCACGGCCTGCTGCAGCCGCTGGCCGACGTGATCAAACTCATCACCAAGGAAGACCTGGTGCCGCCGTATGTCAACAAGGTGCTGTATCTCGCGGCGCCGTTCCTGGCGATCACCATGGCGCTGCTTTCCATCTCCGTGATTCCCTTCGGCCCCAAAATCCAGGTGGCCGGCTACCAGACCTGGATGCAGCTCACCGACCTCAACTTCGGCGTGCTTTTCATTCTGGGCATTTCTTCGATGGGCGTCTACGGCATCGCGCTGGCCGGTTGGAGTTCGAACAACAAATACGCGCTGCTGGGCGGCCTGCGCAGCTCGGCGCAGATGATCAGTTACGAGCTGCCGCTCTCGCTGGCCATCGCCGCGCCGCTGTTGATTTCGAACACTCTGAGCCTGCGCAAACTCGTGGAGACGCAGGATGGCTGGCTGTGGAATTGGAATCTGTTTCACGGCTTTCAGTATGTGAGCTTTGTCATCTTCATCATCGCCGCATTCGCCGAAACCAACCGCGTGCCCTTCGATCTGCCGGAAGCCGAAAACGAGCTGGTGGCGGGCTTCCACACCGAGTACAGCAGCATGAAGTTTGCCTCGTTCTTCATGGCCGAATACGCCAACATGATCACGGTGAGTTGCATGGCGGTGTTGCTGTTCCTCGGCGGATGGGTGGCGCCGTGGCCGGCCGCGTATGGCTCCGGTTACGTGCCGGTGGTGATTTTCGCGGTCGCCGGTGTGATCACCATCTGGCGCGGGCTGAACCCGCGCCGCAAGCGCGACCGTTACACTTTCCCGCCGTTCGGCGTGGTTTTCCTGATCGTCGCGGCGGTTTTCCTGGTGCCGCTCTTGCAGAGCGCGCTGCTGCCGTTGTTCTGGTTCTGCGCCAAGACCGGCGCCATTCTGTTCCTCTTTATCTGGATTCGCGGCACGCTGCCGCGCTTCCGTTACGATCAACTGATGGGCTTCGCCTGGAAGGTTCTGTTTCCGGTCGCCATGTTGAACCTGCTGGCCACCGGCCTGGCGATCGCCGTGTTTTCGTGAGTCAAAGCGAATGGAATTGATTCTCTTTCTCGTATTCGCAGGCATTGCGGTGGTGGCCGCCATCAACGTGGTGGTGCAGCGGCATCCCATCTCGAGTGCCGTTTCGCTGATCGCCGTGATGGGGTCGCTGGCCGTGTTGTACCTGTTGCTGGGCGCCGAATTCATCGCCGCCGCACAGGTGATCGTCTACGCCGGCGCCATCATGGTGCTGTTCGTCTTCGTCATCATGCTGCTCAATGCCGGCGGCGAAACCAAGGCCGGCCGTTCCTTCGTCGCCAGCCTGCTGGGCGTGCCGGTGCTCGTGGCGCTGCTGGCGCTGCTGGCGTTTTTCACTGCGCGCATCTACCCGCGCGATACTGAGGTGCACTTCGGCGGCTTCCGCGGCGGCACGGCGCAGTCGGTTGGCCGCGCCCTGTTCACCACTTACCTGCTGCCGTTTGAAATCACTTCGATTCTGATCCTGATCGCGATCGTCGGCGCCATCGTGCTGGCGCGCAAGGAGCTCGAATGATGGGCCACGTCCCGCTTTCCTGGTTTCTCATGCTGAGCGCGGTGCTGTTCTCGCTCGGCGTGGCCGGCTTCATTTTCCGCCGCAACATCATCACCATGTTCATGTCGATCGAGCTGATTTTGAACGCCGTCAACCTAACCTTCATCACCTTCGCCTACCAGCGGCAGCAGGTGGCCGGACATCTGCTCGCGTTCTTCGTGATGGTGGTGGCGGCGGCCGAAGCCGCGGTCGGCCTGGCGATTATTCTGACCGTTTTCAAGAACCGAGAAACCCTGAATATCGACGACCTCGACTCGATGAAGAACTGACACCCGACCGATGCAACTCTGGCTCATACCGATACTTCCGCTGGCCGGCTTCCTCATCAACGGCCTGTTCGGGCGCCGCTTTTCCAAGGGGCTGGTCAACGCGTTCGCCATCGGCAGCGTGGTGCTCGCCTTTCTGTGGGTGCTGAAAACCCTCTTCGGTCTGGGCGGCCTTACCGCCGCTTACACTGAGCATTACTTCACTTGGATTCAGAGTGGCGCGCTTTCGGTCGGCTGCGATTTCTCGGTGGACCGCCTCACCGCCGTCATGCTGCTGGTGGTCACCGGCATCGGCTCGCTGATCCACATTTACGCCATCGGCTACATGGCTCACGAGGGCGGCTACTACCGCTTCTTCGCCTACCTCAACCTCTTCATGTTTTTCATGCTGACGCTGGTGCTGGCCGCCAACTACCTGGTGCTGTTTGTCGGCTGGGAGGGCGTCGGGCTCTGCAGCTACCTCTTAATTGGTTTTTATTTCGATAAGAAAATCGCCACGGATGCCGGCAATAAGGCGTTCATCGTGAACCGCATCGGCGATTTCGGTTTCTCGCTGGCGATGTTTTTGATCTTCCGCCAATTCGGCTCGTTCGATTTCGCCCACGTGTTTGCGCAGGCGCCGGCCGCGCCAGTCGGGCTGCTCACCCTCATCGGCATACTGCTGATGTTCGGCGCGTGCGGCAAGTCTGCGCAGATCCCGCTCTACGTCTGGCTGCCCGACGCCATGGCCGGCCCCACGCCCGTCTCCGCGCTGATCCACGCCGCCACCATGGTCACCGCCGGCGTCTATATGACGGCGCGGTCGTGGGTCATTTACACGCACGCTCCCATCGCGATGGACGTGATCGCCTACATCGGCATCGCCACCGCGTTCGTCGCCGCCACCATCGGCCTGGCGCAGAACGATATCAAGAAAGTCTTCGCGTACTCGACGGTTTCCCAGCTCGGCTATATGTTCGTGGGTGTCGGCTGCGGCGCTTTTTCGGCCGGCATCTACCACCTGATGACGCACGCGTTTTTCAAGGCGCTGCTCTTCCTCGGCGCGGGCGCGGTGATCCACTCACTTTCCGGCGAGCAGGACATGCGGCAGATGGGCGGGCTCCGCGCCAAGATTCCCTGGACCTTCGGCGTGATGCTCTGCGCTTCGCTCGCCATTGCCGGCTTCCCGTTTACCTCCGGCTTCTTTAGTAAGGATGCGATCCTGCTGGCCGCCGATCATCGCGCGCCGTGGCTGTACTGGGTCGGCGTCTTCACCGCCGGCATGACCGCGTTCTACGTCTTCCGTGCGTTCTTCATGACCTTCTTCGGGAAATATCGCGGCAAGGAGCATCCGCACGAATCGCCGCCCGTGATGCTGATCCCGTTGGTGATTCTGGCTGGCCTCTCGCTAGTCGGCGGCTATCTTTTCAAAATTCCCGACTTTCTCCGCCCCGTTTTTCCGGCGGTTGAAGCGCCAGAGGCGTTTGGTCCCATGGCCGTCGCCAGCGCCGCCGGCCTGCTGGGTATCGCGCTGGCTTACCTGATGTACGTGTACCGGCCGGGCATCCCCGATTCCATCGCGAGCGGCGCCAAGGGCCTTTACACGCTGGTTTACAACAAGTATTTCGTGGACGAGATCTACGATGCGGCCGTGGTCAAGCCCCTGGTGGGCGGCTCGCGCGTGGTGCTCTGGAAGGGCTTCGACGCCGGGCTGATCGATGGTACGGTCAATGGCATCGGCGCACGCGCGAAAGGCATCGGGGGCGTGTTGCGCCTGGCGCAATCCGGCAACACACGCAGTTACGCCACGTGGATTGCGTTCGGCGGCGTGTTGGTGATCTTTGGCATGGCGGCCATGATCGTGTTGGGAGGCCTGCGATGAACCTGCTGCTGCTCGTTCTCCTGCTTCCGGCCGCCGGATTCCTGATCGCGCTGGCGCTGCCGCGTTCCTCGCCGGCTTCGAGCCGCTACTGGGCGCTGGCGATTTCGCTGGTCACCTTTCTCGCTTCGCTAGCGCTGCTCGGCTGGTTTGACCGCAGCGTCGCCGGCGATCAATTGACCGTCGATCTGCTCTGGATCTCATCGCCCGAAATCCGTTTTCACATCGCAGCCGATGGCGTCAGCCTCTGGCTGGTGCTGCTTTCCACCTTCCTCACGCCCATTTGTGTGTTGATTAGCTGGAACCACATTCAGAGCCGCGTTAAGGAATTCTACGCTTTCCTTCTGCTGCTGGAAGTCGGCCTGGTGGGCGTGTTTCTGGCGCAGGACCTGTTTCTGTTTTACGTGTTTTGGGAAGTCAGCCTGGTGCCCATGTATTTCCTAATCGGTATCTGGGGCCACGAGCGCCGCATTTACGCCGCAGTGAAATTCTTTCTCTACACCATGGCCGGTTCGGTGCTGATGCTGGCGGCCATCATTTATCTGTACAATCGCGCCGGCACGTTCGGCTACGCGGCGATCCTGGATCAGCTCGCGAGCGGCCGCCTCGCCTTCACCGCCTTCGAGCAGATGCTGCTCTTTCTGGCCTTCTTCGTCGCCTTCGCCATCAAAGTGCCGCTGTTCCCTCTCCACACCTGGCTGCCGGACGCGCACGTCGAAGCTCCCACCGCCGGTTCCGTCATGCTGGCCTCCGTCATGCTGAAGATGGGCACCTTCGGTATTTTGCATTATGCGCTGCCGCTGTTTCCCGCCGCCGCGCGCCGCTGCGCTCCGTGGATCGCGGTGCTGGCCATCATCGGCATCATCTACGGCGCGCTGGTCGCCATGGTGCAGCCGAATATGAAAAAGCTGGTGGCGTATTCGTCGGTCAGCCATCTCGGCTTCGTCGTGCTCGGCATCTTTTCCTTCACCCAAATCGGCCTCGATGGCGCGGTCTACCAGATGCTCAATCACGGCATCACCACCGGCGCGCTGTTCGCGCTGGTCGGGCTGATGTACGATCGCCGCCACTCGCTCGCGATTGAAGATTACGGCGGCGTCGCCACCGCCGCGCCGTGGCTCTCCACCGTGTTCCTCATCACCACGCTGGCTTCCATCGGACTGCCGCTGCTGAACAATTTCGTCGGCGAGTTCCTGGTGCTGCAAGGCGCCGCCCTCGCCAATTTCAAATGGGCCATATGGGCCGCGCTGGGAGTCATTCTCTCCGCCTGCTACATGCTCTGGATGTACCAGCGCGTCTTCTACGGCGAGTTGAAAGATGCAGTGCGGTCGCACATGCCCGACCTCAACCTGCGCGAGTGGGCCGTCGTCGTTCCGCTGATCGCCATGATGGTCTGGATGGGCGTTTACTCGAAATCCTTCCTCGACCCAGTCGGCAAGACCACCGCCCGCGTGCTCGAACAAACCCAGGTCAATGTACCCTACCGGGTCGATCTCCGCGGCCCCGCGAGCACGGAGGTGAGCCGTGCCCGCTAGCCCCATCTTCAATCCCACCGACCTGATCCGCTTCCTGCCCGAAATCATCCTCACCGCGATGGGCACCTTGATCATGGTGCTCGATCCGTTACTCAACCGCCGCGAATCCAAGGTCTACGGAACGCTCAGCCTGGCCACGCTATTGGCCGCCATTCTCGCTGCGATCTACGCGTACTCCGACGCCGGCCCGGCATTCGGCGGCATGCTGATCGTGGATGGCTTCGCGACCTTCTTCCGCGTGCTGGTTTTGGGCGTCGGCATCCTCACCATTTTGCCTTCTTTCAGTTTCCTCAAACGGCAGCAGGCCGAAACCAGCGAGTTTCATGCGCTGCTGCTGTTCTCCATCGCCGGCCAATCGATTATGGCCGCGGCCAACGACCTCATCATCATCTTCATCGGACTGGAAATCTCCTCCATCGCCAGCTACATCCTGGCCGGCTATCTCCGCGATGACAAGCGCGCCAATGAGGCCGCGCTCAAGTATTTTCTGCTCGGTTCCTTCGCCACCGGTTTCTTCCTCTACGGCGTGGCGCTGATTTATGGTGAAACCGGCAGCATCAATCTCAGCGTGGTGCACGCCGTCGTCACGGGTCCCGACGCGCCCTTGCCGGTCATGGTCGGCCTGGCGGCGGCGCTGATGTTCGTCGGGCTGGCCTTCAAAGTCTCCGCATCCCCGTTCCAGATCTGGGCGCCGGATGTGTATCAGGGCGCGCCCACGCCGGTCTCGGCGTTCCTGTCCGCCGGTCCCAAAGCGGCCGCTTTCGCCATCTTCCTGCGCATCTTCATGACCGCCTTCGCGCCCATCGGCCACGCCTGGGCGCCGCTGGTGTGGGCATCCGCGCTTCTCTCCATGACCATTGGCAACTTCGCCGCGCTGCTGCAAACTAACGTCAAGCGCATGCTGGCCTACAGTTCCATCGCGCACGCCGGTTACGTGATGGTGGCGCTGGCGTCGCGCTCGGAAGTCGGTATCGCCGCCGCCATGTTCTACCTGGCCGCTTACGCGTGCATGAACGTGGGCGCGTTCGCCGTGGTCAGCCATCTTTCCGGCAAAGGCGAGCGGTATCAAAGCATCGAAGATTTCGCCGGTCTCGCGCAGAAGCAGCCGTTCGTCGCGGCCATGCTCTCCATTTTCCTGCTCTCGCTGATCGGTGTGCCGCTTACCGGCGGTTTCTTCGGCAAGTTTTATATCTTCAAAGCGGCTTTGGAATCGCACCTGGTGTGGCTCACCGTGCTCGGCCTGCTCAACAGCGCGGTGGCAGCGTATTACTACCTGCGCCTTCTCGTGATGATGTACTTCCGCGATCCCGGCGAAGCCGCCTCCAGCGCCGAGCCCCTCACGCCCGCGTTCTCCGCGGCTCTCATCCTGCCTGCCATCGGCACACTGGTCCTCGGAATCTTCCCCGGCTGGGTGCTGGATTTCGCGGGACGATCCGCCAGCCTGGTGAAGTGATGATCCGGCGCCGCTATCGTTTCAGCCTAAAAGCATGACATGACGGATCGCGAAAAAGACGAGCTCGCCGCCCAGGTCCTGGCCGTCATGCGGGCCCGCTTCGACCCGCCCGGCGCCGCCGATACCGAGGACATCCTGGAACGCGCCCGCTGCCAGGCCCAAGCGCCGCCTCCTGCCTCCGTGCCTGCTCCCGTGCCGGCCGCCGTCCCAGCGCCTGTTATCGCGCGCTCCCGTCCATCCGGCCCGGCGCCCGACATGCGCCTGGTCGATCGCGGCCTGATCGCCGCCGGCGCGCTCCTGCTGGCCGCCTACTTTTTCCGCCTGACGCGCCCCTCCCTCCACGTCTATTTCACGGGCGACGACCTGATGAACTTATATCGCTCCTGGGTCTTTTCCATCGGCCATCTCATCTCTGCCAACCTGCTGTTCTTCCTCAATTCCGATTTCATACGTCCCATGGGCAGTGTGTGGTACCGCGTGATCGTCGATTTCGCCGGTTTCCATCCCTTCTGGTTTCACGCTTCCAATCTCGCCATCCTGGCCGCCAACATCTGGCTGACTTATGCGGTGGCGCGCCGCCTCTCCGCATCGCGTGAGATCGCCGCTCTCACCGCGCTGGCGATGGCCTATCAGCAGCGTCTCGCGTCGCTCTATTTTGACACCGGATTCATCTACGACGTCCTCTGCTATTTCTTCCTCTTCGCCGCACTGGCACTCTATATGCGAATGCGCGCGCGTGCCGCGGCGTTCCAGCCCTGGCAATGGACGGCCCTTTTCGCGCTCTACATCTGCGCCTTGAATACCAAGGAAATGGCCGTGATGCTGCCGGCATTTCTGGGAACCTATGAACTGCTTTACCATCCGCCGCGCGCCTGGCAGCCTGCAAAGCTCTATCGCTGGCTGTTCCGCGAAGGCCTCGCCACGCTGCTGACCGGCGCAGTGGCTGTGCTATTCGTGGTTGGCCGATCGCTCGGCTCTCTGTCTATGGTTCATCTCTCCGCCTACCGGCCGTCCTTCACCTGGACTCAGTTCATGCTTACCAGCCGCCACTTCCTGGGAGACTTTCTCGCCATGCCGGACTGGCCGGCCTGGGCGGTGCTATTGCTGTGGACCGCGCTGGCCGCCATCGCGTTGGTCGCACGGTCGCGTGTGCTGGGCTTCGCCTGGCTGTACCTGATGCTCAGTCCGCTGCCCATTGCATTCATCGAGCCGCGCGGAGCGCCCCAATATTACGTGTGCGTGTTCGGATGGATGCTCTACATCACCGTCCTCCTGGTGAAACTTGCCTCGCTCGCCACGGGCGGTGTCCCGCTTGCCGAATGGTGGCTGTCGAGAGCCAGGGGCGCGGCTTTGTTTTTGCTCTCGATGGCGATTCTCTATGCGGCTTACAAGCCCTTGGGCTACGCCGGAATCTATAGTGCGAACGAGACGGCTACCCTGAATCGCAACACCGTGGCCCAACTTCATGCCGTCGCGCCCGTCATCCGTCCGGGCAGCCGTCTTCTGTTCTTGAACGATCCCATCGCCGCCGACCACTGGGACCTGTTCTTCATGGTGCGGTTGAGCTACGACGACCGAAACGTGCAGGTCGCCCGGGCGAAAGAAATGAAGCAGGCGCCGAGCGACCAGGAGATCGCTTCCTACGACTACGTCTTCGATTATCGCGACGGCCGCTTCTTCGAGCTGAAAAAGCCCGGTTCCTGACCGCATGCGGCGGGAACGCGAAACTGTTCGATCACGGAACCGTGAAAGAATCGGTTGGCAGGCGGAAGCGCCAGCCCCACTCGGCCGCGAGAGTGGGACAGGCGCTTTCGCCTGTCAACCCGCCGGCCGGGCGCGAATTCTTCGCAGTCCCTCACAATGTCAGTCCTCGGCACAAAATATGCTGGACGGTGTAGTGTTTCTTGCCCCCGGCGGGTCTTTGTAGCATGAGGACATGGTGATCCGCGGCCCAGGCCGCGGCGATGCCGCGCGCCCGCCTGCCCCGCGCCCCGCGCCCGATATGCGCCGCGTCGATCGATGCCTCTTCGCCGCCGGCGCGCTCCTGCTTGCGGTTTACTTCTGCCGGCTGACCCGCGCATCCCTGCACGTCTATTTCTCGCCCAACGATCTGATGAACCTGCACCAATCCTGGATCTTCTCCGCCGGCCTTCTCCTCAAATCCAACCTGCTGTTCTTCCTTGCTTTCGATTACGCGCGTCCCATGGGCAGCGTGTGGTACCGTCTGATTTTCGATTTCGCCGGCTTCCACCCGTTCTGGTTTCACGCTTCCGATCTCGCCATCCTGGCCGCTAACATCTGCCTGACCTATGCGGTGGCGCGCCGCCTGGCCGGATCGCGCGAAATCGCCGCCCTCACCGCCCTGGCGATGGCCTATCAGCTTCGCCTCGGGTGGCTCTACTTTGATACTGGATTCATTTACGACGTCCTCTGCTATTTCTTCCTCTTCGCCGCGCTGGCGCTCTATCTGCGAGTGCGCGCGCGGGCTCTGGCGCTGCGGCCCTGGCAATGGGCAGCCCCGTTTGCTCTTTACATCTGCGCCTTGAATTCGAAGGAAATGGCGGTGACGTTGCCGGCGTTCCTGGGAACCTATGAGCTGCTATACCATCCGCCGCGCGCCTGGCAGCCTGCGCCGCTATGCCGTTGGCTGCTTCGGGAGGGCCGCGCCACGCTGCTGACAGGCGCAGTGGCCGTGCTGTTCGTGATTGGCAGATCGCTCAGCCCTCTGGGGCTGATTCATCTTGCCGCCTACCGGCCGTCCCCAACCTGGTCCCAATTCATGCTCACCAGCCGCCACTTCACGGGGGACTTCCTCGGAATGCCGGACTGGCCGGCCTGGGTGGTGCTGCTGCTCTGGATCGCGCTGGCCGCCATCGCCTGGTTCTCCCGGTCGCGCGTGCTGCGCTTCGCCTGGCTGTTCCTGATGCTCAGCCCGCTGCCCATTGCATTTATCCTGCCGCGCGGAGCGGCCCAATATTACGTGTGCGTGTTCGGTTGGATGCTCTATGCCGCGGTTCTGCTGGTGAAGCTCTTCACGCTCCTCACGCGTGCTGTGCCGCTTCCGGAATGGTGGCTGTCCAGAGCGAGGGGCGCGGCTTTGTTCGTCGGCTCGATGGCGATTCTCTATTCGGCATACAAGCCTCTGGGCTATGTGTTCAGTGAGGTTCCGGAGTTTCAGGAAAACCGCAACATCGTGGCTCAGCTCCATGCCGCCGCGCCCGCTATCCGCCCTGGCAGCCGGATTCTGTTTTTGAGCGACCCCGTCCCCGCCGATTCCCTTCACCTGCTCTTCATCGCGCGGTTGAGCTACGACGATCGCAACCTGGAGGTCTCCCGGGCGAAAGAAATGAAGCAGCCTCCGAGCGACCAGGAGATCGCTGCTTACGACTACGTCTTCGACTATCGCGACGGCCGCTTCCTCGAGCTGAAAAAGCCGGGTTTCCCGGTGAATCAACCGGAGCCTGGTAAGGCGGTAAGGAAGTAATGCGCTATACTGTAACCGGCGGCGCTTATGGTCAGCAAAATCACCAGTAAAGGCCAGGTTACACTTCCCAAAAAAGTCCGCGACAAGCTCGATGTTCGCGCCGGGGATTACCTGGCCTACGAGGTTACCGGGAATACCGTAAGGATGCGCAAAGCGCAGCCGCTCGATCTGCCCTGGCTTCGCGCAATTTCGCACACGCTTGCGCCCGAATGGGATTCGCCTCACGATCACGAGAATTTCGATGACCTGTGATGTCTTCGATGTGGTGGTGGTTCCTTTTCCCTTCACGGATTCGCCGGCCGCCGTCAGACGCCCCGCCTTGGTGCTCAGCCGGCCGTCGTTCAACCGCCATGGCTACACTGTGCTGGCGATGATCACGGATCTGCGCAATGCGCCGTGGCCGCTCGACACCGAAATCGAGCCCTCTGCCGCCGGCCTGAAAATGGCAAGCGTGGTGCGTATGAAGTTCTTCACCCTGGACAACCGTTTGATCGTCGGCAAGATCGGCCGCCTGAAGCCTGCCGACCGCCGCAAGGTGAGCGCAGCGCTCGCAACGGTGATGCCGCTCGCGTCGTAGGGGCCGGGCATGCCCGGCCCGCGCCGCACCCGCCCCCACTTCCCGCGCGGCGTCTCAACTCTCGCTGGTGCGCTCCAGCGCAGGCAATCCCAACCGGCGCCGGCACTCATCCAGCATGGATGCCGTGCGGGTGGCGCCGGAGCGCGTCACGCCCACCGCGCGCACGCCCAACAGCGCATCCAGGTCGCGAATCCCTCCGGCGGATTTCACCTGCACCCGCGGCGCGGCATGCTTCCGCATCAGCACCAGGTCTTCGATGGTGGCGCCCCCGCTGCCGTATCCGGTGGACGTCTTCACCCAATCGGCGCCCAACTCGCTCGAAATCTCACAGAGGCGGATCTTCTGCGCGTCGTTCAAATAGCAGTTCTCGAAAATCACCTTCACTTTTTGTCCCGCGGCGTGGGTCACTGCGATCACCGCCGCCAGGTCATCGCGGACGTATCTCCAGTCGCCGCTCAACACCGCGCTGATGTTCACTACCATGTCCAGTTCCTGCCCGCCGTCGGCCAGCGCCCGCTCCGCTTCGGCCACTTTGACGGCCGTGGTGTGGCAGCCGTGCGGAAAGCCGATGGTGGTGCTCGCCTTCACCTGGCTGCCTGCCAGCATCTGCGCGCACCGGCGCAGGTAATACGGCAGGATGCAGACGCTGGCCACATCATAGTCGAGCGCCAGCCGGCAGCCCCGCTCCATTTCCGCCGCCGTTAGGGTCGGGTTCAGCAGCGAGTGATCGATCATCTTGGCGATATCTTCGTACGTGTAGTCCATGCGTCTGCTCTTTTCTCCGTGGCGCACGCACTCGTGCGTGCCGTGTCGAGACTCTTCTCGACACATGCTCGCGCGCGGGAAACCGGGCGTCGGCACGAGTGCCGGCGCGGCCCGCACGAGTTCGCGCGCCACGAGCCCCTACTGGAGCTCTTTGCTGAATTCCCGCGATTTCTCCAGGTCCGCATCACTGCCGGCCTTGTCGCCCAAACCGCTGCGCGCGGCGGCGCGGTTCTGGTACGCGTTGACGTAGTTCGGATCGAGCCGGATGGCGTTGTCGAAATCGGCAATCGCCCCGGCAAAATGCTTGAGGCGCATTTGCGCGTAGCCTCGCGCGTTGTATGCCCGCGCCGAAGTCGCGTCCAACCGGATCGCCGCACTGAGTTGCTCGATAGCCTCGGCGAATTTCGCCTCCTGAATCAGCTTGCGCCCTGCCGCCTGATGGGCGGACGCATCCTTGGCCGCTTCGGGCGCCGGCTTCGGCGGCGCCGGCTCCGTTTTCAGCGCTGGTTTAACAGCCGGCGCTGGCAGTTTGGACGTTGGCGCGGCATCGGACTTCGGCGCCGCCGCCTCCGCTTTCAGCGCTGGCTTTACCACTGGCGCCTGCGGTTCGGGCGCTGGCGCGGCATCCGGTTTCGGCGGTCCCTCAGTGGCGATGGGCGCCGGCGCGGCGGGCGCGCCCGGCAGGTCCACCGCCACCGTGTCCGGCGCCACTTCCCTGGCGCGAGCGGCCTCGATCGCTTCTCGCACTTTCTGCTCCGCCAGCGCCAGCAGTTGTTGGGCTTCCGTGTTTTCCGGCTCCAACTGCGCGGCGCGCTGCAAATCCGCCAGGGCCTCGTCGTAGCGCCCCAGCAGGATGTAGTCGCCGCCACGCGCCCGCCACGCAATCGCCAATGCAGGGTTCAGCGCGATCGCGGCAGTGCGGTCGGCCAGCCCTTTCTCATGCTCTCCCAGCGCGTGGTATGAGGCGGCGCGTTCGACATAAGCTTCGGCGTTCTTCGGGTCCAGTTCCACCGCGCGGTTGCGGTCCCGCAACGACTCTTCGAGCTTCCCCTGCTGCGCAAAAACCGTGCCGCGCGCCAGATACAGGCGCACATCGTTCGGGTCCAGCCGGATGGCTTCCGTGTAATCCGCCGCCGCTCCGTCCTTGTCGCCGAGCACTTCCTTTACCGCGCCCCTCGTGCGTAGCGCGCGGGCGTCCAGCGGCCGCAGCCGCACCGCCGTGTCCAGGCCCGCCAGCGCGCGCCGGTAATCGCCCAGCGAGGCGTAGGCCAGTGCCTGCTCCACGTAAACGGCCGCGTCGTCGGGGCGCCGGCGCAGGCACAAATCGAAAGCGTCTACCGCCTCGCGAAAGCGCCCTTCGGCTGCGCGCGCCATGCCCAGGCCCTTGTCTGCGTCGGCGTTATCCAACCGCAACTCCAGAGCCCGCGTGAAATCCGCCGCGGCCTTTTCGTGATCGCCCAGCGCCAGCTCCTGATTCCCTCGTCCGGTGTACACTTCCGTCCGTTCCAGCTTCAGGCCGATCGCCGTGGTGTAGTCCTGAATGGCGCGCGCGCCTTCTCCCGCCTTGGCATAGTAGTCGCCGCGCGCCCAGTAAGCCTGGGCGTCGGCCGGCTGCAAGCGCACTGCTTGTTCCAGGTCGGCCAGCGCTTTCACCTTGTCGCCGCCGGCCAGGTAGTCCAGACCGCGCGCGCGCAACGCCGCGGCGTTGCCGGCGTCTTCTTCAAGAGCCTCCGAATATTCGCCGATGGCTTCTTCCCGGCTGCCCGCCTGGTCGGCGCGTTGCCCACGCTGGTACGCCGCTTGCGATTTTCTCTTGTCGGGTTTACCCGCGGAGTGGAGCGCCGGAAGCGTCGCTCCCAGAAATGCGAGCGCCAGCCCCAAGTGGGCGAAACAAGTCTTTCGGATTCGCATCACGTCATGAATTAGTGTACACTCGAAAAGTATCTGATTGTCCGCTGGTGTACGGGAAGCCGGTGCAAATCCGGCGTGGCCCAGCCACTGTAAGCGCGGAGAATCGCCCCTAGTGAGTCACTGTTCCAGCGATGGAATGGGAAGGCTGGGCGATTCGACGATGCGCAAACCAGGAGACCGGCCAGCGAGATTGTTTACCTTCGGCTCTCTAGGGAGGAGCCTCGAATGTATATACGTCTCCAGGGCCTTGCGGCCTTGCTCTTGCTCTTTTCCGCCGGCCTTCCGGCTGCTTCGTTGAAAGGCACGGTTGCCGATCCGTCCGGCGCTCCCGTCGTGGGCGCCCAGGTCGCTGTGTCGGTCCCCGCCGGAATCGCCGCCCGCACGCTGACCGGTGTCAACGGCTCGTTCGAGCTCGATACCGCTGTTGCCAATGCGCCCGATGCCAAACTCGTGGTTGCCGCGCCCGGATTCCGCACCGCCGAAATCGCTCTCGCCGCCGCATCGCAGCCCCTGCTCGTGAAGCTGGAACTGGCGCCGCTCCAGGATTCGGTGAGCGTGGTCGGCTCCGCCATCGATGTCCCGGCCAGCCAGCAGGGCGGCAGCACCAGCATCGTCACCAGTGAAGAGATCCGCCAGAGCAACCTGGCGCAGGCCGTCGACCTGCTCCGCTTTCTCCCCGGCATGGCCGTCAGCCAGACCGGATTCACCGGCGGCCTTACCTCGCTCTATCTGCGCGGCGGCTATGACGATTTCAATCTCGTCGAGATCGACGGCATCCCGGTCAATGGTTTCGGCGGGACCTTCGATTTCGCCCACATTCCGGCCGAGGAACTGGACCGCGTCGAGGTGATTCGCGGTCCCGAATCCGCCGTCGCCGGCGAGTACGCCAACTCGGGCGTGGTCAACTTCGTCACCCGCGAAGCCGGCGGCGCACCCAACCTCGATATCCTCGCCGAAGGCGGCACTTACCAGGAGCGTCGCTTCGGCATCGCTGGCGGCGACACTCTGGCCGGGTTCGGCATCTCCTTCGCGGCTTCGCGCCTCGACGATAACGGCCCGGTGCCCAACAGCGACTATCGCAATGAGAACCTGATGCTCAACCTTCTACGCCGTTTCGGCAGCCAGTCGCTGAACTTCCATGGCGACTTCGATTCCAACACCGTCGGCGAGCCCGGCCCCTATGGCTCCGATCCCAATAACAACTACGCAGGCATCGACACCGTCAGCCGCAGCAAGAACAACTCTTCCGATTACCTGGCTCATTACCAGGCGGACCTGTTCTCGGGCCGCATCAAGGAGGACTTGTTCGCCTCGTTCTTCCTCAACAACAACGGCTACACCAGCCCCTACGGGTTCAGCTTCAACAAGGATCTTCGCGGCCAGGCCGAATGGCGCATGACCGCCAGCGTCAAGCCTTGGTACACGGTGGCCTTGGGCACGGTTGAGACCATCGAGGAAGTGCGCAACACTTACATCACCGATGCGAGCTCCGACACCTTCCCTATCCGCCGCAACGATCTCGCGTTCTACCTCGAGAACCGTTTTCAACTGCCCGGCGGCTGGTCGATTAACGCTGGCGTGCGCGGCGAGTTTGTGAGCACCGGCGCCATTCCGACCGATGGCTATTCGCGTCCGGTCTTTCCGGCGCAGTCCGTCAGCGCCGTCGATCCCAAGGTGGCCGCCGCGTACACGCGGGGCGGCACGCGGCTGCACGCTTCCTTCGGCACCGGCTTTCGCCCACCCACCGGCTTCGACCTGGCTTACACCGACAATCCGTCGCTCAAGCCGGAGCGCACGCGCGGCTTCGACGCGGGTGTGGAGCACCGCTTTTTCCACGACATTCTCTCGCTCGACGCCACCTTCTTCGACAACCGCTACTACGACCTGATCGTCATTCTGGGTGGCAATCTCTCCGTGCTCAGCCACTATGAATCCGACAACATCGCCAACGCGCGCGGCCTGGGCACCGAATACTCCGCCCGCCTGCGGCCCGCCCGCTGGTTTTACATCACCGGCTGGTACACCTGGCTCGATTCGGAAATTCTTTCGCTCAACGGCACCGCCAACCTGGCGCCGGCGCCGTTTACAGTGGGCCAGCAGTTGCTGCGCCGCCCGGCGAATTCGGGCGCTTTCGCCGCTACCTTCACGCGCGGACGCGTCTCGGGCGGCCTGGACGGCTACTTCCGCGGTTCCATTCTAGATGTCGATCCAAGCTACGGCGCATCCGCCGGCTTGTTTCAAAACCCCGGCTATGCCAACTTGGGGCTGAATCTCAACTACAAGCTCGGCCGCGGCCTCACCGCCTACGGCAACCTGCGCAACGCGCTCGACCAGCATTACGAAGAGGTGTTCGGCTACCCTTCGCCGCGCCTGAATTTCGTGACCGGTTTGAAATGGTCGTTCGCGGGAGCAAAATGAGGATATGAGCAAACAGCCGTTCGACCCGCCCCACCTGACCATCGGCCGCGTCTACACCCGCGGCGGCGACGAAGGGGAAACCGCTCTCGCCGGCGGCCAGCGCGTCGCCAAGGATGGGCCGCGCATCGAAGCCTACGGCTCGGTGGACGAGCTGAACGCCTTCGTGGGCGCCGCGCGCTCGACCGCCGAGGCGCTGGTCGACCATGACGGCCGCGTCTGGACGCTGGTGCCTGTTCTGCTGCGCGTCCAGCACGAGCTGTTCAACCTCGGTTCGATTCTGGCCACCCTGCCCGAAGACGTTGGCGAACGCCAGGCACGCGTGGCCGATGAAGACGTGACTCGCCTCGAAACCGAAATGGACCGCGTCAATCGCGATATGGCGCCGCTGCACTCCTTCGTGCTGCCCGGCAGCGGCCGCCTGAACTCCGATCTACACCTTTGCCGCGTAGTGTGCCGCCGTGCCGAACGCGCCGTGGTGGCCCTGGCCCGCGTCGAAAGTGTGCCGCCGGAGGCGATTCGCTACCTCAACCGGCTCAGCGACGCTTTTTTTGTCTGGAGCCGCTGGGCGACCCACATCACCGGCGATCCGGAAACTTTATGGGATCCGAACCATGCCGGCTCGGCTCATTCTGATGGATAATCGATTAAGGAGAACACGAATGAAGAACAATACATCGAGGCCGCTGGCCATTGGCCTCACCATCGTGGGTATTCTGGCCCGCCTGGTACCGCACGCGCCGAACTTCTCGCCGGTGGGCGGCGTCAGCCTTTTTGCCGGCGGCCGGCTCAGCGGCTGGAAGGCTTACCTGCTGCCGCTGGTGCTGATGCTCGTCACCGACCCGTTTGTGGGCGGCTATTCGTTCGCGACTCCGTTCGTGTATGCGAGCTTCCTGATTTATGTGTGGATCGGCTCACGGCTGCGCTCGACCCAAAACCCGCTCGCCTTCGGCGCCGCGGCGGTCGCGGGCAGCGTGCAGTTTTTCCTGATGACCAATTTTGCGATGTGGCTGAAGCCGGTGTCCCTCTATACGCACAACGCCGCCGGCCTGATGGCTTGCTATGTGGCGGCGATTCCATTTTATGGCCGCACCTTGCTGGCGGACCTCTTCTATTCGGCCGCGCTCTTCGGCGCCTACGCCCTGCTGAGCCGCCGCGTGGCCGCCAATCAACCAGCGGCCTAACCCGCCATCCGCGTGCGTGGCGCGGGCCGCCAGGCCTGCTGAGCCGAGAGTCGTCTCGGCTTTTCCGTTGAGTTTTGCTGCTTTGCCGCGCGCCGCGCCGCGGCCGCCATCGGCGTCGCCGGAACAATTTGTGCTAAATTGCACTGCGTAAGCACAGGCTGATCCCCGAAGTGAAACGATTCCCCTTTCTCGATTGGATGCGCGGGCTGGCGGTGGTCGTCATGATCCAGTGCCACGCCTTCAATGCCTTTGCGCGCCTGGATACGCGCGACGGCGGCCCTTACGTGCTCTCCCAGTTTGTCGGCGGCATGGCCGCGCCGCTGTTCCTGTTTATGGCCGGAATGACGACTGCTTTCCAGATGGAAAGCCTGGCGCGGCGTGAGGCCAGCCCGTGGCGCCGCTGGGCGGTTGCGCTACGGCGCGCCGCGTACATCATGGGGATCGCGCTGCTGTTCCGCTTCACCAATTGGTTGGGAGGCTTGCCCAGTGGGGGCCTGCAGGAACTGACCAAGGTGGATATTCTCAACTGCATGGCGGTGGCGCTCGCGGTGTTCGCGGCGGCGGCGGCATTCGGTGCCGAAGGCCGCATGCGTTTCGCCGTGCTCGGCGCGGCGGCTGTCGCCATGTTGTCGCCGTTGATGGCGAACCTTCCCTGGGATGGCGTGCCGCCGCTGTTGCGCGAGTACCTGGTGCCGGGAGCCGGGCGCGGCCGCTTTCCGTTCTTTCCCTGCGCCTCGTATGTTGGATTCGGCATTGCGGCCGGCCTCGCGGTGAAACGCACGGCCGAAGCCCGTATGGACCGGCTGATGCAATGGTCGGTGCTGATCGGCTTCGCGCTGATCTTCACCAACCAGTATTTTTCCAATAACCCTTACTCGATTTACCCGAACTCCAGTTTCTGGACCAATAGCCCGACGCTGGTTTTCATTCGCGCCGGCATCATTCTGACATTCTTGGCCGGCTCCTATCTTTGGACCGAATACGGCGCGCGGGCAAGCTGGAGTTGGATGCAGTCGCTGGGCAAGACATCGCTCTTGGTCTATTGGGTGCACGTGGTGATCGTCTACGGCGGCTGGACGACATTCCTGCGCCGCAGCCTGACCATTCCGCAAACGGTCTTCGCCATCCTATTGTTGACCGCGCTGATGGTCGGCCTGTCCGCCGCCAAGCTATGGTGGACCGCTCGCCGTGCCGCGCGCCGTCCGCAGCCCGTGCCCGCCGCCGCGCAGGCATAGTTAGGGCCTTTCAGAAAATAACTTTGAGGTGGCGCACGCACTCGTGCGTGCCGCGTCGGCACTCGTGCCGACGCATGGCTTCTTATTCGAGAACATGTGTCGAGAAAAGTCTCGACACGGCACGCATGAGTGCGTGCGCCACGTTGGTCAGTCGCGGGCGGGGGGCTGCTCTGCGTCCTATGTCTTATCCTCTTCCTCGGGGAAGATCTCGTGCGTCAGGTCTTCGACTTGTCTTTCTCTCGACGCGTCCCACCAGCCGGCGGCGAACGCCGCCACGGCAAGGCCCCAGATCGCCAGGTCCGTGAGATCGAGCGAATGCCGCAACGCCACGGCTCCGAGGCAGACTGCGGTGCGGAGGACCCAGCCGTAAACCCGCGACCGTTTCGACCTGCCCTTGCGCACGCCCACCAGGGTGCGTGCCAGCATATGTGCGCAGCCGATGCCGATGATGCCCACCATGCCGCGCAAGAGCTCGAATGACATCTCCTCTTACCATGCCCCAGCGCGCGCCCGGTTGCAAGTTGCCCTGGGGTGTGCGACATGAATGTGGGGACCGGGCGGCTGGCTTTGTATCAGGGCACGGCTTCAGCCGTGCCGCAACACATCGGTAGCCAAAGGCTTTAGATGGAATGAGAAGGCCGGTCTCCCGGCGGGATGCGATATGCTCCCGTTGAGGAACGCACTCGAAGTGCAAAGGAGACCAGCCAT
>Ga0302320_10001742_pt1 | contig 52073 bp, 62 predicted proteins | sample Bog_T0_3_FD_202130 | JGI IMG/M metagenome (GOLD analysis project Ga0302320, IMG submission 202130) | Peat permafrost microbial communities from Stordalen Mire near Abisko, Sweden - Bog_T0_3 | ecosystem: Environmental > Terrestrial > Soil > Wetlands > Peat | place: Sweden: Abisko, Stordalen Mire...
GCCGCCGCGAATCGTCCACTCTTACGTCAAGTAGCAAACCCGTGACCTGAGGAACCGTATGGTCTAATGCGTCCACGTACGGATCTGTGGGAGCCCTGGGCGGGCGACCGCCCAGGGCCACCCGGCCTCTTACACGGCGTGCCCCCAAACGGCACTGCCAGGCCGTCAGCCACCAGGCCGATCCGCCGCAGACGAGCGATGCGGCTGGTCGCTGTTGGTCGCGTGAATCCACCTTGCCTTGAATTGTCGTACGAAGTCCTCGGATGGGATTTCGCCAAAGGCGAGTTCTGGGCTTAGAAAGCTGTTGGCTTTCGGATCGTCCAGGCAACGCCACAGTTTCGCTGTGAGAGATTCACGGAACCAATACTCCCGTGGGTCCATTTTCGCGACAAGCTCGTACTCATTAAGCACTTTGCCATCCGCTCCAACGCCATTATTCCGACGCAGCCAAGTATTCTGAACCGCCAAATGCTTCGGGAATTCTGCCGGACGTATTTCCTTCCACCTGGAAGGCCCCGTAGCCCGGTAGATGCGAAACCCAAGGAGGTTGGGGGACGTTTCACGATCAAATACAACGATATACGGCCCCGTTTCATCGATCTGGACTGCAATAGGGATGTACCGGCCTTCCCAGCGATAAGCCCTCGCCTTCCAAGAAAAAGTCGTTATTTCCCAGGGATCACCGCCGCCCCACGCAAACGGACTACAGGGGGCGGCGATGCCGTGATATACCCGCTGTGAGCTGTGTCGTTGAATCTGAAGTCTCTGACCATCCCAAAGTCGAATGACCTCGGTCCATTCGTGGTGCTCTCGCTGAAAAAAGGCCCAGTAGACGATAGCTCCCCCAACGAGCATCACCAAAGAGATCGCAACAATGATCCGACCCCGGTTGGAACGATTTGGCATAGGTGGGCTCATGAGATTACATCAGCAGGCCAGCGGAAGACGTGCCCTGCGGCCATCGTTACCAGCGTCAAGCCGCTGTTGATTCTACGATTCCGTGGCCCCCCGTACCACGCCCAAAGCGTGCTCGATGGGCCTCAGCCGAACACTTTAGCTCACCCAGTGGTACTGCTGGGAGAACTGCCACTTTCCGAATACTCGACGAGCAGAGAAGCCTTGGCCGCCGCCGTAGAGCGGTCCACCATCAAATCCTGCCTGCACTTCCACTTCGTCCTGAGTGCCTTTGATGCTCATGAACAACTTAGCCCGCGACCACGGCGTCCATCGGGATTTTCGACGAAGGTGCTCGATCGTTGACGCGGGGAAGCTCCCGATATTCCTCGCGTGCGTCAATAGTTCATTCACTTGATCTTGCGGTAGCCCGGTGGCATTATAAATCACGACTGTGTCGTCGAAGCCCCGTAAGAGTGACAATAGATAGACAGCTACAATGAGGGTGAACGAGATAGCCACTTGCTTCACGAACCGACGATACTTCATCGCATCTTGCTCTCGCTCAATTCGCCCAGCGGTGTTCTAAACTGTGCTCGGTCTGCCGGAAGGGTCCCCAGGGCAGACTTCGTTCTCGTGGGGTCCGTAAACCCCTTCACCTCGCCTCATTGTACTCCACGCAAAGGGGGCTTCAAGCTGGGTGCGGTCGCCGCGTTGGGTCCCACAGGTTTCTGTACCGGAGGAGTCAAGGCAGGTCGGGCTTTACCGTTGAGGGCAGCAGGCCGCAAAGGCTTCCCCGTGGTAACGTCGAAAATCAGTTTCCTCCCTTCCACCGTCTCCACAGCGTAGTGCCCTTCCACCAGGCCAAGGTAACTTCCCCAACAAAGATGCGAGACTGTACGCTTCAGGCTGGACTGATCTTCGACCAATTCGCCAAGCGTCACCACGTTGATGCGTTTCCCTTTCTTGAAGAAGCGAATCAGGGGCTCGTTCTTGGTCACGTCGAGCGGCAGGAGGTTGATTCCATCGTGCCCGATAATCAAATGTTCTCCATCATCCGCGAGATGGGCCACTCTGAACCAGCCGTGCATGGCCCATTGCTTGTTCCTCTTGACCTCACGCTCCAGGTTCCCAGGATCACCTTCGATCCGAAAGATCGTGGTCGTCATGGTCTTCGGGTCCATCACGGCACAGAACAGTTTGTTGGGCGACCAGACTTCTTTAATCGCCGGTGGCGGGAGCGGCCCGTCAGCAAGAAGCGTTGCCGGGATCGTGATGGTGAGAATGAAGAGCAAGAGGCCGGTGGTGGTCTTCAAGGCTGGACTTGCCAGCCGTCACGATGGACACGCTCCGGCCGGTGGCGGTTCTCTGCTGGCGGCTGCTCGGCCGGGTACCCCACTGCCAATCATCCCAGGTGGTGGTTGCTGGAGCAAGTCCCCGCCAGTCGATGATCCAGGGTGACGATCCCGTCGCCGGATTGTCCCAATCTGAAGTTCCACCGTGATCCCCAGCACGCACAGTTCGACGCTGTCGCCAATCCCGTGGCCCAGAAGCAATCGGGCTTCAGCGAACGGCACGCAGTGGACCCAGGCATGGTACACGTTCAGCACGAACTGCCGGATGCTCCACAGCCCCCAGCATCGCTCTCGCTCCAGATCCAGTCGCGTCCCTTGCAACCACAACCACGACTGGGCCAATCACTGCCCCAGGCTTGGAATACCAATCCAGAAGGCCAGACGCGGCATCCATGGGGCCGGGGTGTGCAAGTGGATCACAACGGCAGTTCGACAATGCAGCTCAACGCCGTGCAGAACCATCGCGAGGAACCAATCAACCAGGGCAGAAACGGCGGCACCCGCTCGGCAAGCGTGGCCATGCTTGCCCACGAATTGTGCCCTCTGTAATTTGCCGGTCGGCAACTTATAGGCCGACGCAGGAGAATCCGCGTCGCCCCCTAACCCTGGTTATTGCGGCGGGGAAAATCGGGGGTAAATTCAGGGGTTCGTGCCTTCGTTCTTTGACAACCAGCAACGTACGCGTCACCCAATCCAAAGGAGTCTGGGGCTGCGGGGCACCTTTTCATAGTAGGAAGGATTTCGAATGGCAAATTGCCATATTACCCCTGCGGCCCAAGAAAGGTCCGACCGTGAAGAAACCCAACTGCTTGACCAGTTGGTCAAGCTCTGGGAGGACAACAACGAGCGGAACCTGAAGGTCCGTCAGGAGACAGGACGTCTTCTGAATCAATACTTTGGCGAGCCAACCGCGAGGCATCCTCGCGGTAGGTACGTCATACGACAAGCAGCCGAGCGGCTGCAAATCTCCGTGTCCGAAGTGAGTCGGATGCGGTGGTTGGCTCACCTCAGCAAGGACGGCGAGTCCTTCTGGGGTGAAACGCCCGTGGAAAAACGCACTTGGACGATGTTCAAGTCGGTTTTGCCGGGAATCGTCGCTGCCACGAAAGGCGGCTCAAACGAGCCAAGGGTCAACGGCAGCGAGCCAAGGAAGAAAACTGCGTTGAGCAGCCTCATGCAGCGGATCAAATCGGTCACCACCAAGCTTCGCACCGACCATCTCAACGTTGACGAGGCGGGGCGAGAGGGGCTGATTGACATCATCCGTGGGCTTGTGGAGGCTACCTCCACTGCAACGGGGGTTCGTTTCCTCGTGACAATGGAAGACAGCACTATTGCTGCGTAACTCAGTTTCCACGGTAAATCGAGACAGCTTCCCTGTGAAATGAAAGACGTAATTCCATGCAAATGGAAGACGCAAACCAATAGCCGTGGCCTGAACAGGACTGCGGCACGAATCCTCGCAATCTCTAGTCGAGGTTGCGGGAGTAGTTTGGTTAGTCAACTAAGCTCTGCGGCCCCAGGCTCCTTCGGATCGGACGATGTGCACGGTGCTCTGATGCACGCCAAGTGAACTCCGCACGCGGGCAATGGCCCGCTGGCCGGGCTGGCGGGGGCTTTCCTGAAGCCAGCCCCCCGCCTATAAGTTGCCGGTCGGCAACTTATAGGCCGATGCAGACAGGCTCACGCTTCCTTCCGGTTCATCGGGATAGTGCTCGGCCCCTGCGTTTCCGCGTAACCCACAGTCTTGCTCCCAGTAGGCCCCTGCGTTCGACTGCCCCCTTGCCTCTTGGCCTCCAGGGAGGCACGCTTGGGTGCAGACGTCCGCAGCAGCTTCCGCACCTCGGCCAGCGTCCTGATTGCGGCCAGGTGCCGTTTGTGGGCCGCGTCCCGGCGATGCTGGAGGGATTCGGCCTGCCGGAGCGTCCCACCATCATGCGAGTTGGCCAGCACGACGGCGAAGTACTCGGCCTCGAACCAGGTCACGACCACGGCGTCCACGAGCAGGTTCTCCAAGGGAGACGGGGCCTCCCCCTTCAACTCGGCCCGCATCGCGGCGGCCCGTCGCAGCAACGACTCCCGCATACACAGGTCCGCGTTGGACAGCAGCCCGATCCAAGCACCCTCCGCGTGGCCGGACAGGGCTGCGAAGTGCTCCCATAACTCAGGGTGCTCGTCCATGGCCCGCTGCAACTCGGGCAGGCTGCTCTGATCCCCAGCCCGAGCCCGCTCCACGAGGGCTTGCAGTGCCTGGACGATGGTCGGTTCCGCTACGATGTTGGGTTGGTCATTGTCGGACATTACGTCGTCTCCACCGGTGCTGTGATGGCCTATGGAACCCAGCACACAAGAGGGTCGCACTGGCCATGAGATTCGCCCCTGCCAGCAGGTGCCCCGACAGGGCCTTTGCCGCGTCCCACTGGGCCACGGCCTGCCGCCACGCCTCGGCCATGGCTTGGAGGTCGGCTTTCCGCAGGGCCAACGCCTCTGCTGCGATCCTCGCTGGCAGGCCCTTTCCGAGGTACCGCTTTCGCACGCGAGAGCCCCAGCGAACGCTCACGTAGAAATACGGTCCGTTCCTACCTTTTTTGTCCCACGACATGGTTTTGCAAGGGTGCGAGGTGACGGGTTGTGCACTACGACTTCTGGATTACGCCGGGCCGATTCACGGCAATTACCCCTCGTTCACGCTACTTCCCGGATCTGCGGCAGCATCGCCGGGGCGTTAACCGCCGGGACCGTGCTCTCGGCAACCTTCTGGAAGAAGTCGGCGGGCAGGTCACTGACGGTCGCCGCCGGGACGCCCTTCCAGTCCAATACGTTGGTCTCGGGCTCCATGAACGGCTGGAGGAAGATTAGGGCCCGGAACAGCTGGATGGCCGTCTTCCCATCGGTGGGCATCGTCAGCGCCTCGACGGCCATTCGCAACTGGAGGGTCAACGCCCCGGAAGGCGTGCTGAGATCGAGCGGCAGCGACGAAAGCAGACTGCCGTCCAGTAGCCGGGGCAGCACTTCGCGGACGATCAGGGGTCCCCCCATGAAGCTGAACAGCCGAGCAATCGCCCCGACGTTGGGCTCCCCCTTAATGTTCACGTACGGCCGCCCGAGTGCCCGCAGGATGATCCAGTCGCGGGCGGCCAACCGGGACCGCACGTCGAAGAACACATCCTCGTAGGCGGCCACCACCGACACCGGCAGGGACAACTCGTGGGCGATCTCCTCCGTGGACTCTCGGGCAAGCACTCGGCACTCCACTGCCAGCCGCGTACGATTATCGGTGCGGTAGATCGCGTGGGCAGCGGCGTGGTCCGGAAAATCCTTCCGTGCCTGGTTGCGACTAGCGGCAGTCCGGTAGGCGTTCATGGCACGGATGAATCGAAACGCTTGCAGGGTCTGCGGATCGTCCTGGCAGCGAGGTGCATAGCGGTAACGCTTCGCCAGCCAGCACGCACGGTTCCAACGCCACTGCAAGGCACGAACGGGATTGTGCTGCTCGAAAAAGGAAAACAGGGGAGTTGCCATGATGGCTTCCTTGCCACTGCGGGTGTTGTAGTGATTATCGCCCACGGGCCGGGATCTTGGACAGAGCGGTGTTTTACAGGTGATGGTCGCTGGGTCACACGGTCGGATCGCTGCCCGTGGTGGACATTTCTTCGGTCCTAGCCGTGGGCAAAGGGGCGTGAACCGCGTTAGCGATTGGATCGTGGTGCAGTGCATATCCATATTGTACTTGGCCATCTTCATTCGTGACCTATGCCCGTGTGACACGCGAATCCTATTAGGAGTTTTCTGATTTGCATGGCGGCAACCTGGCCATTATGTCCGGACTAAACGAAGCGTTCTTCACGGACAGCTTTGATCTTTTCGATGATCCTCTTAATCAAGCCCCGGCCTTTGCGAAGAACGGGCAGGTCCCGATCACAGCAAGAAAGGTACAAGGTGTCCACGGCCTCGTCGAGGCTCTCAACGGCCTGACGCAGGTTGACGATCAGGTGGTGGTACTCGGTCGCCGGGCTCCTGGTTGTGGTCGCCTTCGGCAGGTGTGAGGCGACAGCTTTCTTCGGCTCCGCCCCGTTGCGGATCTCCGCTGCAATCTGCTGTTGCACACCCTTCGGCAAGTCGGCGACCTTCCCGCCGACCAAGAGCGGCAGCTTCTTTGCGGATACCACGTTCTGGACTTCAATAGGCGTGTCCAGCAAACGCTCCCAGCGGTCCAGCGACCGGCCGGAGAGGCCGAACTGCCCAGCGAGGTAGTCACGCAGGTCACCCTTCACCGTCCCATTGCACCGACCACCTCGCTCAAGCTCCTTCAGCCGCCGGTAGCAGCGGGCTTTGTCGAGCGGCCCGAGTTGGCGGCGGTTGAAGTTGGCCTCGATGAACCTGCGTTCGACCGCGTCGGGGCCTGCTTTCTCCAGATCGTGCCGGACCCAGCAGCGGACCTCCTTCCACCCCAATAGCTTTGCGGCCCGTACACGCTGATGGCCCGAGATGATCATCCCGTCGGGCAGGATCTCGACTGGGTCAATGAGACCCTCCCGCCGCATCTCATCCGCTAACTGCCGTAGGTCGGCATCGGGCAAGTCGGCGAACATGTCGCATTGCCGGGGATGGGGATGCAACTCCACCAGCCGCTGATGGACGACGAGCTTCTTCACGCTAGTTTGGTCGGGCATGGCTGTGATTCCTAATCGCTGTTGGTCGGCCGGGGTGACCCGGCGTTTGCGGGCAGCCTCGAAATGGGAATCCAAAACAGGCCGCAGTTAGATTGTAAAAACGGGTCGATGAATCTTGGGATGATCCACTACAATGGGAATCAGAATATGCTCTCCCCTAAAGGGAGAGAGCATTGATTCCGATTGTCATTGTGGGAATCATGGAAATCCAAAATGGGAATCTGGATTGCCATTCTCTTCATAGATTCCCACCTCGATATTCACTCCTCTTCCTTCTCGTTTCCGGTCTCCTTTTCCGCCTCGTTCTCGTCATCATCATCAACAGCGGTGCGTGCGAGGCGGAAGCTACGCACAGATCGCTTCGACCGCCCGCTCGCACAGACCCGCTCGCACTCCTCGACACTCCCTTCGGTGACCAACTCTTTTAACAGCAGCTCTGCCACGACGTTATCCAGGCTCGCTAGTCTTGCTAGTGCCGTGAGCGGCCGACCTTCCGGAGTTTTCCGCAGTGCCTCCAGCAGCCTGCGGCGGCGTTTGGTTCTCGTCTGCTGGGTACGCTCGTCACCGCGATGATCGCCTTCCTCACGCTTCGCCGCCATCAGCTCAGATAAGGTTCGCACACGCGGTTCCCAGTGGCGGCCCTGGAACTTCTCGTCCATCCGCCCCTCGTTCACGTCCACGCCGTACAGTCCGGCGTGGCCTGCACTGCCGCCGACGCTCATCCACAAGGCGTGGTGCCCGACGTCGGGATCGAAGGGCACGCGGCGGCTCAACAGCAGCCACTGCCGGGCGAACTCCCCGAAGCCCGCAAAGGCGAGGTCTTCCAACTCCGGCGGATCGGCACACTTGCCGAACTGCTTGCCGTTGCGAAACACGGGCGACTTGCGGTAATGATGCACCAAGAGCGGAGTGGCCCCGGCGTCCAGGCACAACTCGGAAATGTCGGCAAGCAGCGGGCCCATATCGAACATGCTCGCCGCCTGCACGTCCACGTTTCCCTTGAGCAGGCACAAATAGGTCGGGTCGATGAAAATCACTTCCGGCCGATGCTTGACGATTCGCTCCCGCAGCTCGGTCATATCGCCGGGGTTGGAGAGCTTGGGAAGGTCGAACCCCCACATCACTCGCGTGGCCGCCAACGAGACACCCTTTGCCTGGCATACCCGCAGGGCCGTATCCTTGATCGCTGCCTCACCACTCTCACCGGACAGGAAGGCCACGCGGAGCCGCCGGGGGACGCAGAAGGGAACGTGGTTGAGGAAGGGTTTGCCGCTGGCCATGCTAAGTAGCAAGTCGCAAACCACGCTGGTCTTCAGGCCCTTGCGTGGCCCGCCTACGACGCCGGGCTGCCCCAGCACCACGGTGTGCTTCACGGCCCACTCCCGCGTGAAATCGATGTTGGCGAACTCCTCGGAGGACAACCAGGGCCGTTGCTTGGAGGGGGCATCGCCTTCGACTGCGTTGCCGTGCGTTGCCAGCCATGTGCCGATGGCCCGCTGTACCAGTCTGTTACCGTTGTTAGCCGTTGGCATGAGCACGCTCCTTTTCCTTGAGAGCAACCACCCACGCCCTGAGATCCTTGGCCTTGTCGGGCAGTGCCCAATGCACGAGTCGGCCCAGGTGCCAGCTCAGCTCTTCAGCCACCTTCACAGCTCCCGTCTTTCCGGGCCAGCGGCCGTCCGGCTTTGCGTCGTTTTCGCCCATCACCATTACGTCCCGCTCGATCAGGACGCCCTTGGGGTCGTGGCCGTAAGCCCCGGTCAAGATGACCTCCGCCAGCAGCTTGGCCCCGCTGCTACAATCGGGACGGCCCAGTGCGGCGAATCCGAGCATAGTGGCGGCAGCTACATCGCTGGCTCCCTCGACCACCAGCAGGGGATCGTTGCGATCCCACCAGCCCTGCGGGGTGTAGATGCCGCGACGAGAGCCTGGCAGCATCAGCTTATTTCCCGTGAACGTTCGTACGCTGATGCCCACAACCTCGCCCGCTCCATTGAACTCTGGGAAAGTGTAGCCAGAGGTGGTGATCCCAATATCCAAGCAATTCAGCGAGGCGGGGGTGACGCCAAGTTCCTTCGCAAGCGAACGCAGGTCGTGCTTGGTCAATGACGTTCGGAACCGTTGGACCATCGTAGCCCAATCCCGCTCAGCGTCGGGGGCCGTGCAGAGCGTGCCCGGCCTGGGCGGGACCGTCTTACCCAGCGTCTTGTACAGTGGGGCCTCACGGCGTGGAACCGCAGGCGTACTGCATACAGGTCGCTTACCATCATCCGGCCCCCGTGCGAACAGGTCTCGCATTTGCAGGCCAAGGGCATCGACGATCTCGTTAAGTGTGCAGCCACCGTCGCAACCGGCGTGGTAGCATCTCAGCACCACGTCGCCGTTGTTGAGCTTTTGGCCCCGCCCATCGGCGACGAGGTACACGTTCAGGTGCTCGCCGGTGTCGTGGCAATCCGGGCACGGACAGTTGGCGACCCATTGGTTGGGCCCAACCTCGCGGTAGTTCTTTAACGCTGCCAGGACCTTTTCGAGGGGCTTGCCGTCGCGACCACGACCGCCGTGCTGATCCATGAAATAGGTCTGAGAACGTGGCTCAAGCCGCGACAGCTTGCCGCTCTTCGCGTTGGTTGCTTTGCTGGGCTTGGCCTTTGCCGCCTTGGTCTTCGTTGCCGACGACTCGGTGGCTTCGCGATGCTTGTCAGGGGGCTTGGCGTTGGGGGATTTACCCCTGGCCGGAGATTTCCTAGAATGCATGTGTGCTTCCCTTGGTTATAGGTTGTTTGCTTGACGTAGCGACACCAAACCACCCGCCCGCCCGCCGTTATCCCGGCGGGTGGGCATTTTTCTTCATACTCGGCCTCCTTGCGACTTCGGTCGCCTACGGGGCTTGATCTCACCGTTGACGGCGGTAATCTTCGAAGCTGTCGTCGCGGCCGCGACCGCTGGCTGGTCCTTCTCTGCGTCCGCCCACTCGCGGAGTATCCCGAAGAACCCAGTCAGGTTCGCGGTAATTTGCCGGACGTCCTCGTTCGTCAGTGGTCGCTTGGCCCGAGGTGCAAACACCCGGCGGGTCGCGTCGTCAAGTTGCCTACGGCCGCTGGTCTGCACGTTGCCTTGTCCGGTATAAAAACGAAACCCCCGTGAGGCGGCCCGGCAGGGTCCTCACGGGGGCTCATCGTGCACACTGCGGTGCACTGTATGCGGTTTTTGCCGGGCCGCCACTTTTAACTGGGGAAAAATCACCGAGCGGCCAAAAGAGCGACCAGATGGCGGGGCATCGCCGAAGTGTTGGTGCGAGCCCTTTGATGCAAATCACAGCGGGAAGAAGACTTGCAGACCAGGCGTGTACTTGGGTGAATTCCGGGAAGAAACGGTGAACTCTCCGGTGATTATTCACCGACGACTGCCGCTGCCCAGAAAAGGCAGGCTATAGAAGATCACTTGAGCGAAGTGGGGGCGTCGTCGCTCCCGGTGCCCTTCGGATCGCCGAAGTCCTTGCGGAGCGTGAACTTCGTCTGGTACGCTTTGACCGTCGCATAGTCCTCGAAGGGGTCGTCAGCTATTCGAAGAACTGCTTGAAGTCGATCACGGAGATCTTTAACCGCAGTCTTTGCCCGATTCTTTACGCCCGGATCAGTCTTGCTGTTCCAGTCCATGCGGCCGTTCAACTCGGCAAGTTTCCGCAGCAACGCCCACCGGGTATCCGACGTACCCGGCTTACGCCGGTCTTCAAATCCCATCTCCTTAAAGTCAAGGTTGATTCGACGCCGCCGTGCACTGATCTGCACCTTCTGAGGGGAAATAAAGGCAATAGTCACTTCTTCCCAACGGAGTCCGTCCATCATGGGGAACTTCACCGTGGGAGCCTTAGCCAAGCGAGGTACAAGTTGGCTTGGGACAAGTTCCCTGTTTTCCAGCTTACGGGTGATCTCGTCGGCATTCGCTCTCAGCAGTGGTTCCAACACTGCACGATGTTTTCGCTTCACGGGGATAACTGCCGCCGCCTGGACCCCCTCCCCCATCGCTTGCCCGAGTCTCACGCGGTAGTCCACCCAGAACGAATTTTCCTGAGCCTCCAGCTCAATATAAAGGTCAACGGCTTTGCACCAGGGTTCACGCTGCGGCCCGGCCGCCAAGCGAAGGTAGGGTTCATGCGTTGCGTCACAGGTCAGTATTGGCCTTCCGCGTGAGTCCCGCACAACCAATTCGCCAAGAGCTGCTCGCGTTCGCGACAGGGTGCCGATCAGCAATTCTTTCTCAATGTGCCCAGCGACTTCCAAAATGTTCGTGAGACCGCCTGGGATACATGGCACCGTGTCGGATTGCTCAGATCCCGATAGCACGTTGTACCCAAGGTACGTGCAATCGTATCGAAGCAGACGCTTGATCTGTTCGTCGAGCAAGGTCCGACCCAGCACATCGAAGCAGCGTTCGCCGAGCCCTTTCGCATCAACGGACGCAACAGCCGTCCGCAGCTCTTGCAATAGCTTGAGCTTGAGGTCTTGGATTGACGGCCTAATTGAAGTGAGCCATTCTGCGGCATCCTCGGCCAGGCCGGTAACACGAGAGGCCCGATCATACTCGCACACCCGTACCCCTCGGAGCTTTCGCCACTATCCCCAGACAAAATGGATCGTTCGTGCCACGGGGCTTGAGCCATGCTCGGAAGGCCAGAATCCCTCGGCCGTAGGTCTCCAGCGAGGCTGCTGGGTTGCCGGTACGGCTACGCGGCGTCCATCGACGTATCGGTGATGAAACGCACCCCTGGGCGTCGTCGCCTTTGGGTCCCCGATTGGAATCTTGACCGGATACAGCTTATTCAACCAAGCGTCGAACCACGGGCTGGCGTCAAACATCGTCCGAGGGTGGCCGACCCTGACCAGACTGTTGCGGTTGGATTCCTGGTGGGCTGAAAAAGCGACGAGGACCTTCGACAGTTCCGGCAAGGTATATAGCGGTGTGCAAATGTCGGCAAGGACCTGGGCGACGAGGGATCGAACCGGGAATGTGGCCGCATCTTCCTTCGCACAGAACTCCAGGGGACTCTCAACCGCGTTGCAAGCCATTGCTCGCCGAGGGAGCGAGAGGGGGCCTATGGCGAAAGCCTGGGCCAAGATCAGCCCGTGGGGCAGGCCATTGGGGTATGCTTGGGCAACAACTCGGTCAAAGCACGATTGCACCTGCGGGAGGGGCAGGCTGTGCTGTTGGGCCAGATGCTGGGCAGCCAGCCGGATTGCGTCCTCGGGGTCGTCGAGTGTTTGGAGGGTGGTAACCTCCGGCGAAATGCAATCGGCCGCCATCCGTAAGGCAAGCTGATCCGCTACCGCTTGGGGGAGACGATAGGTAGCCCCAGTCTCTGGGGAGAACAGCTTGGGAACGCTTGGTTGCCGGGCCAAGAGCAAGCCCCCCGGTTCGTGGTCGCGGTGAGGGCAGCCTGGGCGGCCAGCGTCACCGTGGGGCCAGGGCTACCGAATTGCTGAGCTGTAGGAGTCCAGCGTATAGGTTCGATAGCCGTAGTCAACCACCCCCGGCTTCCGGTCCGGCCGCACGTAGCGGCCTTGCCGCCCAATCACGCCACCAGCGAGAACTGCTGAACGGCCCGCAAAACCATCGCCAGTTGTGCCGGTGGAGCCAGCAGAAGAGTTCTATACGTGTGGACCCAGGGGAGCTTGATCTAAACACCGCCGAATCCTGGAGTTAGGATACCTGCTGGCGGTCAGCAGTGCGGCTCATGAGTCCTGAAGAGAGTAGTACCGGTACTACTTTCAGGACCGAGAGGAGCCCGCACCATGTCTCAGGGTCACCCGCGAACCCCCAAGTATCGGCACTATAAGCCGAAAAACCTCGCCGTTGTCAGGATCGCAGGACGCGATCACTATCTCGGGAAATACGGCAGCCAGGAAAGCCAGGAAAAGTACCATCGGCTTGTGGCCGAGTTTCTGGCATCCGGCAAAACACCGCCGCCGACGGAGCCCGCCCCATGCCCGCAGCCTGTCTTGGTCAAGGAACTCCTCATCGCCTTCTGGCGGCACGCCAAACAACGTTACGTGAAGAACGGCTGCCCCACCAGTGAAGTCCGCAGCTTCCGCACCGCCCTTCACCCCGTGCGGCAACTCTACGGCCGGGGGCCGGTCACCAGCTTCGGCCCGCTGGCGCTGGTGGCCTGCCGCCTGAAGCGGATCGAAGCCGGGATCTGCCGCAAGCGGATCAATCAGCATGTCGGCCGCATCCGCCAGGCGTTCAAATGGGGCGTGGCCCGCGGACTGGTCCCGGAGACCGTCTGGCGGGCGTTGTGTGCCGTGGAAGGTCTTCGCCACGGCGAGGCCCCCGAGCGTTCGTCGATCAAGCCGGTCGCCGAGGATCACATCGTGGCGATCAAGCCCCACGTGACGCCGCAGGTGGCCGCCATGATCGACCTCCAGCTCTGGTCGGGCTGCCGTCCGGGTGAGGTCTGCGTGATACGGACCATCGACATCAACACCCAGGGGCCCATCTGGGAATACCGGCCGCATTCCCACAAGACCGAGCATCACGGTAAGGACAGGGTGATCTACTTGGGCCCGCACGCCCAGGAAATCCTGAAGCCCTGGCTGAAGACCGACCTGCACGCCTACGTGTTCTCACCCGCCGAGGGCCGAGCTTGGTACCAGGCCCAGCGGGCCGCGAACCGCAAAACGCCAAGGCCCAAGAGACGGCCATCGCCGCAGCGAAAGCCCCAGCCGAAGCGTGCTCCCGGTGATCGCTACAACGTCTTTTCCTACGGCCACGCCATCCAGCGGGCTTGCGAGCTGGCTTTCGGCATGCCGAAGGAACTGCGGCGGGTCTCCAAAAAGTTGGAGGCCGACGAGCGGAAGAGGCTGTTGCGGACGGCCGCCGAGTGGCGGGAGGGGCATTGCTGGAGCCCGAACCAACTCCGGCACAACGCTGGTACCCGAATCCGGGCGGCCTACGGCATCGAGGCGGCCCGTGTGATTCTGGGCCACTCGTCGGCCGTGACGTCGGAGATCTACGCGGAGATCGACCGCGAAAAGGCCCGGGAGATCGTTGAAAAGCTCGGGTAGCGACTTGGCCATGGCACTGAGGTTCGCCGCAGCTACAGTCTGACGCCGCCCAGGCCGTGCGATCCGGATCGCCAAGGAAATGGGCTAAGTCACTCCTTGCCGCATTGGGGCACTTGACATGCGAAAGGGTGCTCGCTAGGATCGCGTTGTCGGTCACACGTGATGATCGCACGGCAGCGGCACGAACTATCGTGCAACAGCCGTTCGAGGGGCGTTCTCAACAGCCGGCCCGCGCATTCTGCGCCTCGGACAACCCTCCGGCGACTTGAACGACCCTCCTACAAACGTGGTATGCAGTTTGTAAGGGGGATCGTCGTATGTCTTCAATGGGCTGTTTCGTCTTCCGTCGGTCCCCAGTGGGGGTCGCTCTACGCCGAACTATTGTTTGTGGTCCGCTGGATAGCAGGCTTTGGATCAATTTGCGGCGTGCGAGCAACCCGAGGTTTCTTCGCAGTTCCGCTGACGCCCAGGAATCGCCGGGCGTTTCCGTTCTCGAAGAGCTGCAACGTCTCCATGCAAAATCGTCACCTGCCTGGGACCCTATCATCGCCAAGCTGGCGGTGGAAAGTCGTCCGACGGTCTCTATCACGGCCGCCGCGATCATCGCTAACGTTAACAAGGGGAACATGAGCCGTGATTGGTTGCGTTTATGGCCCGAGCTGAAATCGCCGGGAAAGAGGGTGTATCTCGACACGCTCATCGCCCTCGTTCTGCAACGTAAAGAGTCGAAGTCGAGGAAGACCGCTCGGAAGGCCAAGCAGGTGGATCAGGCGAGGACGCACGCAAGTACCGAGGACGTCGACGACCGAGCGTCGCGCCTGCATGACGTCATGTCTAAGTTTGTGCTTCGTAACAATCGCGTGGCCCGGAACCGGGTGATTGCACATGTCGGGGCCGTCTTGCCGGGGACGCCCGACGAGGAAGTTGATCGCGAACTGTCCGACACCGAAGTCTATCGACTTGTTCGCAACGAGGACGGCGCGGAGTTCTTCGAGATTTCGGACGAATAGTGTTGCGCCGTAGTATCGTGGTGCTTCCACGGGAGCTGGCTTTTCCCGTGTCCTAGGGCCCTTCTTAGGGCCCTTCTTTTTGCGCCGATCGTTGCGCTGAAAGTCGCCAGAAACACGCCATACAATGTCCTCCACGATGATGATTGCTGGGGACGAGTAGGTGGCCTTGACCACGAGATAACTTGCCGCCCCCATCGGCATCAAGGTCATCGCCGCCTGGATCAAGTCCGGCGCGTTTCCAGCGTCAACCGCATCGTGGTTGTCGGGCAACAACAATCGGTACTTACTGGAGTGTTTTGCGAATGATCGACCTGCGCGAGGAACATACCCTTCCGCTCACCGAATTGGCGAAGCTGCTCCCTGGCCGGCCTAGCGTCAGTTCCCTGCACCGCTGGTGCCGGGGCATGAAGGATGGGCGGCGGCTGGAATGCATCAAGTTGGGCGGGAGAGTCTACAGTAATCTAGCGGCCTGCGAGAGATTCGCCGCTGCTGCTACCAAACCAACGAACGAAGGCAGCACAACGATTTCGGCGAATCAGCAGGCGAAGCTGGCAAAACTCGACCGTGAACTGGATGCCGAGGGCCTATAACGATGCGCTCCATACAGCCCCAAACCACCGTTGTTCCGTTAATACTCGTACTGATTTTATGGCTATCCCCAGCGAGGCTCAGAATCCGTCCTGTTCACCAACACCAAGCGTCAACCTGTTCCGCCACGACGGCACGCCCCGCACTCGCTTCACCGCCTCGGAGCGGTTGATCGTTCTCGGTGGCCACGAGCACGAGCTGGAAGTCTTCTGTGAGTTGCTCGCTCCGCGGCGATGCCCCTACATAAGCCAACGGTGGCGGGACGGCGAGCGACAGCCTTGGCGAACTGTGGATCACTCGCTCACAAATGATCTGATTGTCCGACACCTTTTGGCAAACCGGCTGCCGGGGGCAGATACGATCTGGGTCGGTGCGCGAGCGTGGGAAAAAACCAACTTCGTCGCGATCGATGTTGATTTTCGCAATGATGCCCAAGACTTTGCCCGACGCTGCGATAACGTTGAGCGGGCGCTTTACGTTCTCGGAATACCGCGAGAATCATGGCTTATACAATCGACTCCCTCGGGCGGACGACACTATTTCTTCTTCACCTACCGATCGATTCCGACATGGGAAGTATCTTTGACGTTGGAACTGGTGGGCTTGGTCCACATCAACGGGCAGCAGGAGGTGTATCCTTCCGAAACGCAGGGACTTCGGTTGCCGTTTGGCTGGATTCCCGGTCAGGCCCATGACCCAGAATCGTGGCTCCAGTTCATTCGAGCTTATGAGGCTGGCGAATTCCCCCGCGTGAATTGGAACCGCTGCAAAAAGCGGGCTGAGCGGTACGCCCATCGCCAGGCGGAATCGATCGTGCGTGCGCTTGCATCTTCCGCCGCAACGCATACCAGTTCTGCAGTGTTGCAGCCGGGCAAGTCGTTGTCCCCATCGCCCATAGGAATACCGAAGCCGGAGCGGGCCAATGCCAGGCAGGGAGGTGATGTAACGGCCCGGTCGCTGGTGCGTCCCAGCGACATTGATGCCTTGTGGCAGCGGGTAATCGTGGCAGACGGCACGCGGCTCGACACGACGAAGAAAATTGCCTGGAACTTCATTTTTGTCCGGGGAATGTTGGAAGAGGAGGCAGCCAACGAGATCATCGACTGGATATACCGCACCGGGAATAACTCGTCCAAGGACGTTCGGGAGGACTTGCTGAACAACACGCGTAAGGTGGCCGATCAGACCCGGCAGGTCGTGGCCTGGTACGCAGCTCGCCGACGCGAAGGGGGGGCATCAGGCTCACGACGATTCTCCCACACCGAGATCGACGCGATCGTGGCGTTGGCGGCCAGTTTGCCAACGACAATCCAACCCGGCCGCATCCGCTTCGCCATCGACTTTTTGAATTTCGCGAAACGGCAGGGAATACGACACGGTGATGGCTGGGCCTGCTCTCCGGCGGTACGTGGGATTATTCGCAAGTGGAAAGGATGTTCGGGCACGCGGTACAAGCCACACCTCGATTGGGCCTTGGAGGTTGGCTTGATTGAGATGGTCCGGGAGAAATGGCAGTCCAGGAACGGGAATGGCCGAGCACGGACGTATGTCATTCATGCGCTGCACGGTCCGCTTGAAGAACAGGCGCTCAGTCACACGGAGGCCATCCAGTATGCCGGCCAGCGTGTCCTCGCCACCAGCGACGATGCGCAAGCGAATCGTCGCGAGGGCAACGCAAAGTGACACGTATAGTGTGTTTGTATCCCCAAAGGGGATAGACACTCAGGGTGTTCCCCCGCACGCGATCCGCAAGCGGAAATCGCAGGTAATCCGGAAGGATGCTCAGCACCTCCACCGAAACCGCGGCCAACGGAACCGCCGCCACGTTAAACGGCAACAACGGAACATCGTTGAACGCCGAGCCCGGCGAGGTGGCCACCAAGTCCAACACGGCCGACATGGCCAACACGGCCGACAATATGGCCAACACGGCCAGCGTGTCCAACGACACCGTGGTGTCCGAGACCGGCAAAGCCGTGGAGGCGGCAGCCACCGAGACCACCATGGCTACCGAATCGGCCGGGGGCGAGTCGAGCGACCCCACCGAGGACAAGACCAACGATCCCGCCTCAACGGTGGACAACACAATTGGCGACCTGGGCGATAACGAACCCGACGACGAAGAGGTGATGGAATGGACGGACTGAGCCTCCTAATGCAAGCCCAGGCCGCCGGCCTGACCGTTCTTGTCCGCGGCAACGAGTTGGTAGTCAGGGGCCCGAAGCGTTTGCAAGCGGTTGCGATAAAACTGCTCAAGCACAAGGCCGCAGTGATCACGGCCCTTACTTCGCCCACACGTGCCCACGGTTTCGGGCCACAACAGCCCCCGGCCCCAACCTTGGCCGACCCGGCACTATTCACGGCCGGCGACAAGTCCTACCTCTTGGCGATCGACAGCGGCATGTGGTTCTTCCAGCTCCACGGCCACCCCGAGGCCGGCTGGACCTGCTGCAGCGACGAGTTGGTCGAGGTCATCGAGAACCTCTTGCACCAAGCGTACAGGTCGATCCCGACATGACAAGACAAAGCAGTTTCCAAGCAAAAGGAGTTCAATTCGACGGGAGAAAATATGTCACGGAGTCCCCAAATCCCCGAAGGCGCCATAATCCTCCGCACTCACGCCGAACTGGATGCCGAAGCCGATGCCTTCTTCGCCGACCACTACGACCTGGTGCTCGTCGTGGGTCCGCCTGGGACCGGAAAGTCGTTCACGTTCAAAAGCCGGGCTCGGAGGCATCCCCTACGTTGCCATTATATCGAGGGCAACACCAAGCCCCTGTCGGGCATCGTCCCCTCCTCTTCCCCCTCCAGCCCTTCGTCAAAAGATTCCTTAATCGAGTACGCAAGCTGCGCGCCCAAACATGATTCGGTATACGTCATATCGGGCTTGACCCTACACGCAAGCCCGTAACAACATCGCAAAATGTAAGCCGCATCAGGTTCGGCTGCCGTGTCACGACCAGCTTTCTTGTCCTCGGCAAACCCACGCGCAATCCACTCCCGCACCATTTCCACCATCTTTTCGTTGCTATCCATGACACTCCTCCACCACGAAATGTAATCGAGACAACCACGCACCAACGGCGCGGGTGGCAATTCGCCGCCCACATACCCGCCTTCATCTCCAATAAACCGCATTCGGATTTCGGCAATACGCCGGCCGGCTAGGCAGTCGGCGTATCGGCCTTCAAGTGAGCGCGCTGGCGCACGGGATCACTCCGCACAATTATCCTTCGACCGCAACGCCTCACGACACTTACGCGCCTCGGGCGCAATCTCTCCAACCGTCCGCAATAATACGCACATATCGCACGGGTACGCTTTCGCGTGTTCGGTTATCGCCGTGCCGATGTCCCGAAAATACTCTTGCTGTTTTTCTTCGGGCCAATCCGTTGCGATAAGCAATCCTGCCAGCAACGGCCCAAGTACGTCACCAAGTGCCATTCCCTTCGCCTCCCTTTTTCGTGCTCGCCCCGTTTGTTCTCGGGCATTGTCTACTGTCTGTGGTCTATTTCCAGGGGTGGGGCCCCGCTGGTAAAAACGTGCAACAACCGGTCGCCATTTTCGGCAACAATCATTGATGCCGAGACGGGCTTGTCGGTACCTGGTCGCCTGAAGGTCTCGCCGTTGCAGGTCCAGCCCAACTCCACCAAAAAATCGAATTTGGAGGTCCGGCAGAAGTCGTCATCGACCGGATGCCTTGCTGCCTTGACGATTGGCGTCGTCTTCGGTTTTTCCTTCGGCTCACGCCAGCCGGCCGGTAGGTCCGCCTCGGTGATGTACTGGGTGGCTGGCTTTAGCAGGGCAAGCCCCTGGTTCTCAATTGACAATTTGCGATGCCATTGCCATAGCACCGCGCCGAAAACATCGACCTTGGCAGTGAGGTCGTAGCCGGTATCAGCGCTCATCTTAGCCAGGATGGCCCGGGCCGCCGCGGCGTGGGCCGTGTGGTTCGGGCAGGGAATGCCTTCTTCGATCGCACGGACATATAGGTGGAGGCCCTTGCCGCCCGTGCTCCGGCGCACCTCGACGTAGGGCAGATCGCTGGCCGCCTGCTTGACCTTTTCCAGGTCTTCGGCGCTCAAGCCATCGGCATGGTCAAGGGCGTCATAGTCGAAGCTCCACCACTGGGATCGCAGCGCCGCCCCATCGAAGCCCGTGCAACCGATCCCCTCGACGTGCTCGGCCAAGGGGAAGGCGAGGACATAGTCATTATCCGTGGTGCTGCCGTAGCGGATGCGTGGCTACTGCTGCCTGGGTGCCGCTGCCTGGGTCCGGCTGTTGTGGTGACGGCGCTATGCTGCTGCCAGCCGCCCGTCAACAACACGGAGGGGCAGACCGATGCCGACGAATGTGGCCCTGTCGTCACGATCAAGCCCCACTCCGTAGCCGGCAACCGCCATCTCCGCGATTACTCGGGTCCGCGTCCAACCGGCTCGGTCCGCCGGCGCGAGCCCGTCCCGAAAGGCTCGGACGAATGCCTTGACGGGGCACGTAGCCCCGGCGTTCTGCTTGCCCCGGATAAATTCGCTCAGTGCTTGGCCCATGATGTTCGGCCTCCGTAGTGTTCGTTGATTTCTGTCTCACCTTTACCAAACGCCAGAACGGGAAAACTCCCACGACTTTTTCCACACCCCTACCAAAGGCCAGAAACGGCAAAATATTTCATCAATTCTCCGCCACTATTACCAAAGGGCAGAAACCCCCTCTTTTTCCACAGAGAAGGGAAAATCCGTGTCCATTTTGTCAAAGTAATCTCAGAAGAGTGGCTTAGCGTGTAAACAGACAAGCGACTGTGACTACGGTTAAAAGCCAGGGTTTCGGGTCACGTCAGGTTGAGAAGCGAACCACTCCGAACCCTCTTCAGTACACCCCACCGCGAAATCCCGAGCGCGGCCGCCGCGTGGCCCCGGGATGGCCACCGCTGCAAGCCGGCCTGGGTAACTCTCCCCGTCGGGCGGCACCGCCCTACACGTACCCGGTCCACGGCCGCCCCGGGAAACCACCCTGCGACCAGTTTGACGACCGCCACCGCCGTCCGCCGCCCCATTCCGACCGATCCGACGATAACCACTTCCATCGGCCGTGCTGTAAGGGATCTGAGCCAGGCTGCCAAGGGCGTGTCAATTTGGCCTCTGAACCTCCAAACGGTCCTCCACTCAGATTGCCGGCTCAATCGGCCGACGCCGACGTAGCCAACGGTCCCCTGTTGATCGACCAGTAATATCGCTGCGTGGAATGGTGGACGCCCGCCTACGTCAATTCCCATGATGCTCTCCTTTGCTCGAAAATGGTTGATACAAAAATGCCGCTGTCCCGGTGATCGCTGGAAACGATCGTGCCGCCGGCACGTGGCCCTGTCCCGTTATCGATTTTTCGTAACCACTGGGCCTACGGTTCAGATCCACGGGCGACGTCCAGGTCCACGGGCGACGTCCAGGTCCACCGGCGACGTCCAGATCCACCGGCGACGTCCAGGTCCACGGGCGACTTCTGTACCGCTTGCACCGGCCGCTGTTGGTGACGAACGAAGGTCAATCCCCGCCTTGCCCCGAGGGTCAAAAGATACCAGTTGTTGTTTCGGGGTGACTCGAACGGGTCGAGGTACTTTGGGCCGGGCTTGAGATTGAAGTAGCCGGGCACATTCTGCCGGGTCGGATCGACGGCCCCCCAATCTGTGTTTGGATCGCCCGGTCTGCCTTCTTCCATTTCACGACCACTCCAGTTGATCGAGAGGCAGGCATAGCCTTGCTTGGCGTAGAACTCGACCTCATGAAGGAAAGCTCGCTGGCCGCCTCCGTGCAGATGGAGGAGGCCGGGCAACTTCCGCCCGCGCTTGGGGAAGCCGTAGAAGGCCGCCATGCGTGCCTTGACGCCCTTGAACGTGCCAACGTGGTAGGTCACGTACCGGAAGACGATACCGTCTTTCTCCCACTCTCGCACCGCATGGGCGTCGAGAGGCTCCTTCCGGGGATCGAAGTCTGACCAGAGTCCTTTGGCAGTACGGGGGACTTGCGGCGGCTCACCGACGACTGTCACTGATGGGCAGCAAAGCACGGGAACAATCGAGGCGAGCCAAAGATGGCGGCACATGGCATTGATCCAGGACAACAGGACACGGAAAGCACAACGCCGATTATTCTACCGACCAACGCCTGCTCTTGATAGAATCAAGGCTGCCGAACCTTTGGAGGAGCATTATGCTGCGTTTCTTCGCCCTGGGATTCCTGCTGGCAACCACTTCCATCGCCGTGGCCGCCGATCCCGCACCGCCGCCAAAGCTCTCCCTGCTCATCGTGGACGGCATGAACAACCATGATTGGCCGAGGGCGACCAGAATCCTCAAGGAGATCCTGGAAGACAGCGGCCTTTTTGCCGTGGATGTTTCAACCAGCCCACCGGCCAATGCGCCAAAGGAAGCCTGGAGCAAGTGGCGGCCCCAGTTCGCCAAATATCGGGTCGTCCTGTGCAACTTCAACGGCGGGCACACCGCCAAGGGCGTTCACTGGCCGAGAGAAGTGGAAAAGTCCCTTGAGGACTACGTGGGCGGCGGTGGCGGCTTGGTCATTTACCATTCCGCCAACAACTCCTTCCCCAACTGGCTCGCCTATAACGAAATGATCGGCCTTGGTTGGCGGGATAAGAGTTTTGGCCCCAGCCTGATCGTCAGTCCTGATGAGAAGATCGTGGAGATTCCCAAGGGCAAAGGCCGCAACCCAGGCCACGGCCCTGAGCACGATTTCCAGATGACCGTGCTGAATTCTGATCACCCGATCACCAAGGGTCTACCGAAGAAGTGGATGCACCCCCACGAACAACTGACTCATGGGCAACACGGTCCAGCAAAGAACCTAGCGGTGCTCACCTACGCATGGTCGAAGGACACCAAGGAAAACGAGCCGATGGATTGGGTAGTCTCGTATGGCAAGGGCCGGGTGTACACGACGATGCTGGGTCACCTGTGGAAAAATGGCCCCGACACGGCCATGCGATGCATCGGTTTCCAGACGACGCTGATCCGGGGCTGCCAGTGGGCGGCGACCGGCAAGGTGACGTACCCCGTGCCGAAGAACTTCCCGACAGCACAAGAGATAAGGACCGGTGGCCGATGACTCGCCTAAGGGCTGAAAACATGAAGGTGCTCAAGAGAACGAAGGCATTCGAGGTTCGCCTCTACATGGGTTCACGCAAGGGCTATGGGGAGGAGCAATACGCCTCACAGCATGTGGTGCGAGCCATCTCAGAGTTCCAGCGCACGACCGAGCAGGACGAGTCGCCGATCCCTGTCCGTCTTACCCCAACTACTTTCGTCAGCAAGGACTACGTTGAGGAAGGTTGGGAAATCGCCGTGGTGCGTTATCCGTTACGTGAGGACTCCGACGACGACATCATCCAATGGGCAGGGGAATTGGCCGCCGTGCTGATGAAACGGTTTCAGCAAGAGCAAATGAGTGCTGTCATACGAGATGAACTGGTGGTCTTCTCTCGGGAATGAACCAACAGGCCATCCGTGCCGCTGTGCCAATTTGGATAAGATGGAACCATACGATGAAATTTTGCGTCATGTGCTTCCTGCTGTGCATGGTCTTCTCGAACCAGACCGCTATCCACGGACAGGAGTTCGTGCTGGGGCCGGTTCACGTAGTCCCGGACCCCCAACCCGGTGTACCGGTTTACCGATTCTGTCCCGATGGACACATACCATTCCTAAGAGACGGCGACCTGTTTCAGATGTATTGGGCAGGAAACCCAACATACCGCACCCTCGGCCAATCGCTTTATGCGATGAAGAACCCCCAGGCTGTCTTGAGGCCGGGGCCAACCGGGTCGTATGACAACGGCGGTGCATGGCTGTATGCCGTCTTCCGACGAAGCGAGAACAGCCTGATCGGGTTCTACCACGCCGAAGACCGCCAGTTCAAAGCGGTCCCGGATTCCAAGGGCATCGCTTGGAAGTCCATCGCATTGTGCATGTCGGACGACAACGGCACAACTTGGCAGAAGAAGGGCCGCATCGTAACTTCGTCCAGGGAGAAGCCTGAGAAGCCGACTTCGGGCGGGTGTGGGGATTTTTGTGTCATCCGGGACGAAAAGGATAAACGGTGGGTATGTTTCTACCAGGAGCATTACCTTTGTATGGCGGTCAGCGAAGATCAGGATGGCAAACCCGGAACGTGGAAGAAATACTACCAAGGCAGTTTTAGTGAGCCTGGCCTCGGCGGGCAAAACACACCACTCCCGAGTCTGGCAAAGTATGCCGGGGGCAACCCTTCCGTTCATTTCAACACGTTGCTCAAGAAATGGGTAATGGTCTGGCACACATGGGACCACTCGTCGCCCAAACCCAATAGCATCTGGCTTTCCACCAGTGATGACTTATTGTACTGGACTGCGCCGAATATCGTATTGGAAGCAAAAGGGAAAGAGCGGTACTGGTATCCGACGATGATTGGAGACAGCGACGTGCGCTGCGGGGCGAAGTCGCTGTTGTGCTACGCCTACTTCCCCGACAAATCGAAGAACGAGCGGCAATTCGTGGTGCGGGAATTTCTTTTCAAAGCGGATCGCTGATGTACCGCAAGCAACGGGAGCAATCCCCTCTCCACTTGATGGGCGACTGGCACATCCTCCACCGTTCGGCTGCTCAATAGGCGATTCATCGTAGAACGAAGTACGGGTAAGCCATGCCCAGACTCAGTGCCGGTCTGCTGATGTACCGCATCAAGGATGGTGTCCTTCAAGTCCTCCTGGCCCATCCTGGCGGTCCCTTCTTTGCCAAGAAGGACGAAGGGGCATGGTCGATCCCCAAGGGCGAACCGGATGCTGACGGGGATCTACTCGTCACCGCTCAACGGGAGTTCGAGGAGGAGACGGGCCTGAAGCCGACCGGCCCATTCATCCCCCTGAAATCCATCAAGCAAAAGGGCGGCAAGGTCGTTCACGCCTGGGCGTTGGAGGACGATTGCGACCCCAAGGCGATCAGGAGCAACACTTTCACAATGGAGTGGCCGCCTCGGTCGGGAAAGCAGCAGGAGTTCCCCGAGATCGACCGGGCCGAGTGGTTCGATCTGGCGACGGCCAGGACGAAGATCAAGGGCGGGCAGGAGGGGTTGATCGACGAGCTTGAGGCGATGTTATGAAGACGGCACGCAAGGCGACCGACCTACGTCGCTGCCCCTGGGCAAAGACCGGACAATACATCGAATATCATGACCGGGAGTGGGGCGTCCCGGTCCACGACGACCGCATCCTGTTTGAGTTCTTGGTCCTCGAAGGGGCACAAGCGGGCCTGAGTTGGGCGACGATTCTCAATAAGCGAGAGAACTACCGGGAAGTGTTCGACCGCTTCGATGCGGCCATCGTCGCCAAGTACGGCCAAAGGACACTGCGGAGCTTGCTCTCGAATCCCGGCATCGTTCGCAATCGGCTCAAGATCAATGCGGCAGTCCAGAATGCCAAGGCGTTCCTGGTGGTTCAGCGGGAGTTCGGGACGTTCGACAAGTACATCTGGGGATTTGTGGGCCACCGAACGAGGCGGAATGCCTGGAAATCGCTTGCCGAGGTTCCCGCACGCACGTCCGAATCGGACGCCATGAGCAAGGATTTGAAGAGGCGGGGCTTTACGTTCGTCGGCAGTACCATCTGCTACGCCTTCATGCAGGCGGTTGGGATGGTGAACGATCACCTCGTCGAGTGTTTTCGGCACAAGGAGCTTCGTCGAACTGCACGGCAACGGTAAGGTCGTTAGTTCTTTATGGGTTATCATACGGCTGAGATCAAGCGGCGTGCGTCTCCTTCTTCCTACCGTTTGGCTGACGGCGGTTGAAGCATCAACTCCTCAATGACCGCAGCGATCTTTTGGGGTGACATCTTCTTTGCAAGATGCGAGTGTTCTTTGTCGGGCGAGTCTCGCCAGAGGTCGCTCCCATCCTCGGCGATGTGCATCTGGCCCTTTCTCTGGACATCCCAGTAGTCGGCCAAGCCGCCGTCGAGTCCCCGAACGGCATACAACACCGCCGTCTGGTCCCAACTCTGCCGGTGGTGGAGGCCGTTGTACAATTCGTAGGCTCGGCGCACGGGCGTCCCGGCCGGGGCCCTCCGCAAACCGGCCCCGGTCATGATCTCTTGGCCAATCTCCCCACCGGAGAAGATGATCGGCGTCGGCCAGTAAGCGACGGCATAGGCAGCAGCCGGGCCGTCCGTGAAGAAATTGAACGACCTTCCCTGGGGAAACGTGCCGCCCATGCAGACCCAAGCACGAACCTTCTGCCTCACCAATTCGACGCCACTGAGGCGGCTGTCCTGGTCGGGACCGGTTTTGAGCAGGTTCTGCAAGTTCGTCAACTGCCCGATGCTGACCATGACGACGCTGTGATCCGCCTGTTGGGCCAGGGCTTGCCGATACACCAGAGCGGCATCGGGAGCATCTTCGGTCGATTTCAGTGCGTGGGGAAACTCTCGGGCGATAGTTTCGGCATACTTGGAGGCCGAGCTATATGCCGGGCCTTTGACGATGCCCAACGGAATCTCTGGGCGGCCGAAGTAGGTATTCAGGGCGTCGAGGCACAACACACACCACGGATTTCTTGCGGAGACGCCCATGGCGAGGATCTTCGCTTCGCCTTGGTTGGCCAGGGCGTGCAGCACCGCCACAGCACCCACGTCATCCACGTCGCTTGTAATGTCCGTATCCAGAATCACCGCTACGGGCGCATGAGGAGCAGCCTGGACGACGGCAGTGGTGAAGATGAGCGAAAGAAAGAGGAGGATTCTCATGATTTCGACTCGCTACAATGCACATGATGGCCGGAAAAGTCAGCATAGCCCAGGCAGCGGCGAACCGCAATCGTCACATGCTGGAATATCGCCTGCTGAGGGGCTACACTGGAGCACTGATGTAACCATCGCCGTAGCTTCCAGGAGGCCGCCGTGAACAGAATCGCTATGTTTGCCGTCGTCGCACTGGCTGCCTGTGCCGTCCAGGCTGACGAGAAGCCAACGAAGTGCGAAACACGGCCCACCAAGATCTGGAAACGCACTGGCCCGCTGGGTGAAACGCCCAAGCATGTCACCGATGCTTACCCGCTGTCCGACCAGCAAAACAAAGGTGGCTGGGTAAAATTCGAGCCCATGAGCGACGAGTTCGAGGGCAAGGAACTTGATCTCAACAAGTGGCACGTCGGCATGGAATGGTGGAAAGGCCGCCAGCCTGCGCTCTTCAGCGACAAGAACGTCACTGTCTCGGACGGCAAGCTGCATCTCACGATGCGGAAGGAAAAGGTGCCTGAGAAGTTCGAGAAGCAGGGCTACAAGGACTACACCAGTGCCGCCCTCCACACCAAGGCCCGGTCCAGCTTCGGCTATTACGAGGTCAAGGCCAAGCCGATGAACTCGGGCGGGTCGAGTTCGTTCTGGTTTCAAGTGGAGGACACGCCGGGGTGGCTGACCGAGATCGATGTTTTCGAGATCGGCGGTAAGGCCAAGGGCTTTGAGCGAAAGTACAACATGACGCTGCATGTCTTCCGCACGCCGCAAGAAAAGAAGCACTGGAGCGTGGGAGGCATCTGGGTCGCTCCCTGGCGGCTGGCCGACGATTACCACGTCTACGGCTTGGACTGGGAGAAGGACGAGATCAAGTTCTATGTGGACGGTGTCCTGGTCCGATCCGTCGAGAACACGCACTGGCACCAACCGCTCTACCTGATCTTCGACAGTGAGACAATGCCCAAGTGGTTTGGGATGCCCGACAACAAGGACTTGCCCTCCACGTTCAGCGTGGAGTACGCGCGGGCGTGGAAGAAGGCGGGGATCGGAGGCAAGCGATAGCAGGCGTCAGGATCATTGCATTTTGGGGATATTTTACGATGGACATCGCATCCTGGCATGAAGTGGAATCGGAGGTGTATCGTCCGGGGAACTGGGTCGCTGCCCTGTTGATCGGTACGTTCTTCCTGCTGGTAGGGGCCATTGCATTCATCATCATTGGGCGTGCCGTACCGCCCGGTGCCCCGTTCTGGATTGCGGAGTTATGTACGGGAGTATGCGCTTTCTTGGGTGGAGCGGTGGTGGCATCGGTATTGGGTAGTATCATCTCCCCAGCCCGCATTCGCTGTGCTGCGCCTGACGTGTTACCGAACATTCCCAAGGAGCCTTTGATTCGTAAGGGTTTGGTAGCCCACGGACGCCTCACGCACGAATTATGCGAGGATGCCCAGGGGTGGCAGTTGCGTCCAGCGGAACGTATCTGGCGCAACGACAAGGTTGGCTTGTCTGTCTTTGGATTCCTCCTCCTTGGGGGTGTTTCTGCGGGAGCGACATGGGCGTTCCATAATGAATTCAAGATCGGTGGCTGGCCCATCTCGGTGCTGTGCGGGACGCTCGTTGTGGTTCTCTGTGGTGGCATTCCTCTTGTACTGCTTGCCCTGGGACTGCGAAGCGGCTATCGCCACCTTTATCACCTGACCATACCACGCAACCGAACTGACCTTGAACTGGATTCGCTGGAGGGACTCAACGATTTGGAAGAGGGGTTGAAATCGGCCATCGTTGGAGAAGCCGAGAATCACCGGCTGATTATCCCCCGTGTGTTGGTCGTGGCGGTGCAATTGTGCCCCATGAAGTATCGGACTGCAAATGAAATCGGTTTGGCAGTTCAAGGGCTATTGGTTCTGGAGTCTTCCGAGGGGGCGGTGTACCGTCGGCTGCCCATCTTGTTGACCATTGATGTAGTCGGTGCCGCCCGGCTCATGCAGAGACTTGCCGAGGTTTTGCGTGTTCCATACCTCTTCAGCGCAGACGCCGACGGGTGGAAAGCTGAAGAAATACGTGCCGAGAGTCGTTCCCCGCTACGAATCGGATCGCAAAGCTGAAAGAGCGGCGGATTTGTTGTGGCTGAGACAACCGATGCGAAAGAGAGGGGCTTGCCATGAAAAGACCGTTGCTCATTTGGATGTTCGTCTCCGTCGTCTTGGTGGCCCTTCCGTCCCGTGCCGACGAAGCTGGTACCAAATCTTTCACTTACAAGAAGACCAAGCAAGGCGACCTGGAGATGATCGTCCACTACCCGCCCGGCTGGAAGGAAACCGACAGGCGGCCCGCCATCGTGTTTTCTTCGGTGGCGGCTGGACCAATGGCAGCGTCAAGCAGTTCGAACCCCAGGCCACACATCTCGCCAGCCGTGGCATGGTTGCGGCCAGGGCCGACTACCGAGTGAAGTCCCGACAAGGCGTCACGCCAAGGGAATGCGTCGAGGACGCCAAGAGTGCAGTCCGATGGATGCGGCAGAACGCCGCCAAGCTGGGCATCGATCCCAACCGGATCGTGGCGGCCGGTGGATCGGCGGGCGGCCATATTGCTGCCTGCACGGGCTTGGCCCCTGGACTGGATGCTGCTGGGGAAGACACGGCAGTCCCCTCGAAGCCGAATGCCATGGTCCTCTTCAACCCTGTCTTACGCTTGGATGAGCCGCAACTATTGAGATTTGTCGGGAATGACGAAGCCCTGGCAAAGTCAATATCGCCAACCTTGTATCTGACGAAGGATACGCCGCCCACGCTGCTCCTTTACGGTTCGGCCGACCGGCTGGCCGCCCAGGGTGAGGAGTTCATGAAGAAGTCGAAGGAACTGGGACACCGGGCCGAACTGTTCACGGCCGAAGGCCAGGGCCACGGTTTCTTCAACCGGCCACCGTGGCAAGAGAAGACGACGGATAGGGTGGATGATTTTCTGGTGTCGATAGGGTACTTGCAGGCCAAGCCGACTACGAAACCATAAACAAGCCGTCGCTATCTTACAACGCTGCTATGCCACTTGCAGGAACGTCGCTCCGGTGTAGCGAGCATTCGACAGAGCCACTCACGGGACAATACGCCGCCCGGTTTGGTAAATCTGAAACACCTCGGGATACGCTTTGACGTTGAACTGCGGCAGGAGCAGCCCGCCTTCGGTATTGTGCTCGTCATAGTCGGCCTGACCGGCACCAGGACCGGAGAGGATCGACGGCTGCGGTGAAAAATACGCAGCAACCAATGGCGATCCATCGGGGGTTTGCTTCAATCGGCCGTCAGTGAGCGATTCGAACTCGAAGGCGACCGTCCCGTCATGCATGAGGCGGGGTGAGCCGGGAACAGCGAGCAAGAAGACTTTGCCCCGGTCTGCGGCAAGGCTGGAACCATCGAAGAAACTGTAGCCAAACAGCTTGGCGTCTTTTCTGCTGACCAAGTTGTTGACGAATCGCCACGTCGCAGCGTGGTCCTTCGACGCCAAGAGCACAATGCGATCCGGCCCCCAGGGGCGCAGCACGGTCAGGCTCATGTAGATCGTGCCATCCCACACGATGGTGCCCGGCTCGGAATAGCCAACGGCGTCCATGAGTTTGGGCGATAACTGGTTGAGATCGACCTTGGTCTGATGGTAAGGATCACGAGGCCACCGGCCTGCGCCGGGCAATAGCACTTCGCCCGTCCCGAACAATGGCACCTCTTCGGACCACTGGCCTGCCGGATCGCTGGCCGTGCGCAGAGCGATCCAACTGTAGTCGATCATGCGGTCCTTTTGGGCATTCCAAAAATACTTGTGAACGAACAGATTCCACTCCCGCCCATGATCCGTGGGATTATAGCACAGCGATGGTACTTCGTATCGCCAGACGCCAGGGAGTGGATTGCTGCCGGGACGCTTCAGCGAATCGTCCACTGACCGGCAGATTTCTTTCACGAAATGCCACGACCGGCCATGATCGTCGGATCGTGCAAGATGCGTGTGGACGTATGGGCCGACCGGTTTGAAATCTCCCGTCACCGAGGAGTAGGCCAGCCAGCCCGTTTTGCCATCGGGGCTGTATTCGATGCTCGGGTCGTAAATCCCTCCCTGCACCTTGTCGCCGAGGATAACCAACTTCGTGTAGTGGACATCTCCCGCCTGCTGTTTGAGGGCTGCAAGAGGGCCGTTGGCGGGGGTCTGTTCAGCCAACGCACGCAATGTAACGGCGGCGGCGACCGCCATGACCAAACCCAGGACGAACCATCGCCGTTGAAATCGGAACCGACCGAAGTTCATGATGCTGTCTTTCTCGCAAGAGGATGAAGGTATGCCGCCGTGGTTCTTTCGTCCGTGTACCCTTTAACGTAGTGGCATCAAAACCTTGCTAGGTTACACGCCGAAGGCGACGTACAACCATCTGCCAATCTCGTTCCCAAAGCTGACCCAAGAGCGTCCAGATCAGCCGTGCCTCGTATTCTACCATCCCGGTCGCTCAACTGGTAAAATGCGCCGCAGCGATCCTGCAATTCTCCGAGCAGACCACCGAGGACCAATCATGAGAAGACGAATCACACTTTCGCTGACGTTGCTCCTGGTCGCAGGCATTGCGGTTGCCCAGGAGGGAAAGCAGCCCGCCCGCAAGGCCGTTCCCAGTTATCGCACGTTGCCGACCTACCCTGACGTGAAATACGGACCTTATACCCGAAATGTCATGGATGTGTGGCTGGCAAAGTCGGACAAGCCCACGCCGGTGCTGGTATCGATCCACGGCGGCGGATTTATGGCGGGCGACAAGAGCGTCAGGCCCGACCTTCTCACGGAGTGCCTCAAGTCTGGTATCTCGGTGGCGGCTATTACCTACCGTTTTTCCAACGAAGCTATCGCTCCCGCTTCGTTTCTCGACTCGGCCCGGGCCATCCAGTTCATCCGCTCCAAGGCCAAGCAGTGGAACCTCGACCCATCGAAGATGGCCGCTACCGGCGAATCGGCCGGGGCTGGGATCTCCCTTTGGTTGGGCTTCCATGACGACTTGGCCGATCCGAACAGCGAAGACCCGGTGCTGCGGCAGTCCACTCGTTTGACTTGCGTTGCCGCCTTCAACGCTCAGACCTCCTACGATCCACGGTTCATTCGGGATCTGCTTCCGGGAACCGACACGTACAAAACCCCTGCGCTGGTTCATCTGTTCGGTGTGGATCTTAACAAACTCGACGACTTGCCCAAGGACAAGTACAAGCTGTTCGAGGAGGTTTCGCCTATCACTCATCTGACGAAGGACGATCCACCGGCCCTGCTGATCTATAGGAGGGCGATGGACACGCCGATCACGAATAAAAACATCGCCATCCATAATCCCAGGTTTGGCAAGGTTCTCAAGGACAAGATGGACGTTCTGGGAATCGAGTGTCAGGTCCGTTCCGGCGTGAAGCCTGCCAGTGAGGAGTGGACAACACTGACGATGGAATTTGTGAAGCGGCACTTTGGAATGAAGTGAGAACGGGCTAGAGTGATTCGACTGGGCCTGTGCTGCATTTTCCGGGATGAACCGATCAAGTTCCGCACCACCACGGCGACGGCCATCATGCGGTTGCCACGGCGGGACGCCAGGAAGAAACTGGCCGGGCTGTGTGCCGAGAACGCTACTGCGTTGTTGGCGGCCCTGCGGTTCTGCGCCGCCAATGGCATTCGCTGTTTCTGTGTGAACGGCCAGATCCTCCCGCTCAAAACCCATCCTGAGGTAGGCTATGACGTGCAGAAACTCCCTGGCGGCAGGCACATTGTTGAGCAGTTCCAGGCGTGCGGCGATTTCGCAAAGTCGGCCGGGCTGCGAATTACGTTCCATCCCGACCAGTTCGTCGTACTGAACTCACCGAAGGCGGATGTCGTTATGCAATCGATCCAGGAGATCGAGTATCAGGCCGAGGTTGCCCAGTGGATCGGGGCGGATGTCATCAACATCCATGCCGGTGGTGCCTACGGGGACAAAGCGTCGGCCTTGGAACGGTTCGCCAAAGCTCTTGCCCAATTGTCAAAGGCGGCCCGCAAGGTGCTTACGGTCGAAAACGACGACAGGATCTACACGCCAGCCGACTTGTTGCCGCTCTGCAAGGCCGAGGGCGTGCCGCTCGTCTACGATGTTCATCATCACCGTTGCAACCCTGATGGCATGACCATCGAACAAGCCACGAGGAAGGCCCTGGCGACCTGGGATCGTGAGCCACTCTTCCACATTTCCAGTCCGATTGCGGGCTGGAATGGCATGAAACCGGAGCGGCACCATGACTTCATCGACGTGACGGATTTCCCGGCGTCCTGGCGACGAAAGAAGATCACCGTGGAGGTCGAAGCCAAGGCGAAAGAAGTAGCAGTGAAGAAGCTGCTGACCGAGTTGGGGAATGGAAGTTGGTTTGTCTACCTGCTGCGGTGTGCAGACGGCTCTCTCTACACCGGAATCACGAACGACGTGCCCCGCCGATTGAAGCAGCACAACGCCGGAACAGCATCACGTTACACACGGAGTCGCCTGCCTGCGGTCTTGGTCTACCAGGAAGCACAGGCCAGTCACAGCCATGCCCTGAAAAGAGAGTTAGCGATCAAGGGCCTCTCACGCCAAGAGAAAGAGTCGATGATCCGAGTGGCTGGCTCGACCACACAGCGGGTCGAAACCAAATGGTTCTTCGCCTCACTGGCGTCGTCACAAATGCCAAAAGCAGTGCGGACGCCCGTTCTCTTCGGATTATCCGGTATGCCCGTCACAGAGCCGACGCTTTACCTTTACGTTGCAGATTGCCCCGCCGATAAGGATTGTGATCGATTCACACAATCCAATTGGAGAACCGGAGATGGCTAAGAAGACCAGACGGGGCCAGAAACAGTGTCCGAAATGCAACGCATGGGTCAAGGGAACCAGGGCGAAAGCCTGTCCCAGGTGCGATTACCAATTCAATGGCAAGCAGCGGAAAGTCCACGTTGCTCACGCCGTGGCCGCTGTTGTCGAAGTGAAGCCAACCAAGGCCGCCGACACGGTTACCTTCGATCAGTTGCGGGCGGTGACCCAGACAATCAAGGCCATTGGCGGCGTTAACCGCCTGAACGAACTGCTTGGCCTCGTTAAGGAAGTCGGCGGCTTGAAGAAGTTCAAGGACTTGCTGGAGGCCATGTCGGCTCCAGAAGCGGACGCCATTCCGTTCTAGCTTTCCCGTCACCGTGAAAGCTGATCCAAGCCCTGGAACCAACGCCAGGGCTTTTTCATTCTCACACCGTCGCCAGTGAGGGTGCGACCGGGAAATCGATCTCCGTGCCAGCGACATTGTTGAAGTAGTTCGTGAAGGTGGTTAGGGCGACGTTGGCGACGATTTCGGCAATCTCGCCATACGTATAACCCGCACGCCGAACCTCCTCCACGTCTTTATCGCTCACATGACCACGGTCTTCGGCGATTTTCCGGGCGAACGCCAACGCCGCATTGGTTTTCTCGTCCGAAGCTGTTCCGTGCCTGGCGTCGATAAGGTCGGACTCGCTAAGGCCCACCTTGCTTCCGAGGAAGGTGTGGGCCGACAGGCAGTAGTGGCACTGATTGGCCTCGCTCACTGCAAGTGCGATCTCCTGCCGCAACGGATCGGAAAGCGATCCCTTTGCCAGACTTTGGGCGAACCCGAGGTATGCTTGGATTACCGTGGGCGACTGGGCCATCGTGGAGATCATGTTTGGCACCATCCCCATCTTCTTCTCCACGGCCCCCAAGAGTTCCCGAGTCTTGGAATCGGCGTCCCGCTCAACCGGATATATACGAGCCATCGCTTCGTTCCTTTCATGTCGAGTTGCTGTGGTGATGCCTGCACTGTGATGCCGGTGAGACAATCCTCGTCCACCCACAGTGGCAGGCATCTTATTGGGATTTTATGCCCGAGGCGGCGTGGGGTGTACAATTCCAACATGGGGATCAACACCGACCGCAACCAGGGCTCGACGCACGCCGACTTTACGCCGATGGAGCAGGGGTTCGTTAATGTTTCCTTCGCTGGTAGTCTATTCACCATCCGTTACCGAGAATTTGCTGACGAGCGGAGTTGACTTCGTGCATAGTTGCATATACAAATAGTGAAGGAGAGCGAGAATCCATGGACAGCCAGAAGAACAGCACCACCATCGACACCATTGCCCAGAAGTGCATCGCTGTGCGGCTGCGGCTGCTGAACCGGGTCATCACGAACGTCTACGACGACGCCCTGCGACCTTTCGGGGCGAAGGTCAGCCAGTTCAATATCCTGATCGTGGCAGCGAAACTCGGCCTCGCCCGACCGGCCCAGGTCTGCGACATCCTCCAGTTGGACACGTCCACGTTGAGTCGCAATGTGGAAAGGATGCGGGCGCAGGGTTGGCTGGAGATCGTTCCCGCCGAGGATGCCCGTGCTCAACCCTTCCGCCTGACCGCCAAAGGGAAACGACTGCTGGAGCGGGCGGTCCCGGCCTGGGAAAAGGCCCAGGAGAAAGCGGGGCAACTTCTGGGTGAAGAGGGAGTGGCCCTGCTTGCCAAGACGACCCGCAAGCTGGGGATGCCATAGCGAGGAAGCTCAGATAGCAGTGTTCTTTTGGATATGTACTTGTATATGCAAATACACGGACTGTGAATCATGACATTGGCCGAACACCCCACGGTAAAGGCGTTCTACGAAAAGGCAGCCGACGCCCTTGCGCCTACGACACTTGACGCTGACCACTTACGCCAGTTGTGCCGGGATGCCGGTGCCGACGACGTGGGCCTGGTCGAAATTGGCCGCCCCGCCTTGGACGACCAGCGGGAGGACATCCTCCGATTTTTCCCAGGCACCAAGACCCTCCTCAGCTTCGTCTGCCGGATGAATCGGGAGCCAATCCGCAGCCCGGCCCGGTCGGTTGCCAACCTCGAATTCCACCACACGGGCGATCAGGTCAACGAGATCGCCCGCAAGGTCGTGTCGGCCCTGGAGCGTCAGGGAGTGCGGGCGGTGAACCCAGCAATGGGCTTTCCCATGGAGATGGATCGCTTTTCTAGCGGAAAGATTTGGGTCGTGTCGCACAAGCCGGTGGCCGTGGCGGCGGGCCTGGGGCAGATGGGTATCCACCGCAACGTCATCCACCCCAAATTCGGCAACTTCATCCTGCTGGGCACAGTCTTGATCGATGCCGAGGCGACCGCCTACGACCAGCCGATAGCCTATAATCCGTGCCTGGAATGTAAGCTCTGTGTGGCGGCATGTCCCACGGGGGCGATTTCGCCTGATGGCCGCTTCAACTTCTCGGCCTGCTACACCCACAACTACCGGGAGTTCATGGGCGGCTTCACGAATTGGGTAGAGCAGGTGGCCGACAGCAAGAACGCCCTGGACTATCGCAATCGGGTGTCCGACAGCGAATCGGCGTCCATGTGGCAAAGCCTTTCCTTCGGGGCCAACTACAAGGCAGCCTACTGCCTGAGCGTCTGCCCGGCAGGGGAAGATGTCATCGGCTCCTATCTTACCGACAAGGCCGGGCATCTGCGGGAAGTCGTTCGTCCGTTGCAGGAGAAGGAAGAGACGGTCTACGTCGTCGCCGGTTCGGACGCCGAAGAGCATGTGGCCCACCGCTTCCCGAACAAGAAGACCAAACCGGTCGGCAATGGCTTACGGCCCCGGTCGATCCAACGATTCTTGTCGGGGCTGCCTCTGACGTTTCAACCGGGGAGGGCGGCGAACTTGAATGCCGTCTACCACTTCACCTTCACCGGCAAGGAGGCACGGAAAGCAACGGTCGTGATTCGGGACAAGACGGTGCAAGTGAGTAACGGCCATACGGGGACCGCCGGATTGCATCTGATCGCTGACAGCCAGTGGTGGCTCGGGTTTGTGGCGAAAGAGCGAAATCTGCTCTGGGGTTTGCTGCGTCGAAAGATTCGCTTCAAAGGTTCACCAAAGCTGCTGGTGGCCTTCGCCAAATGTTTTCCTTCATGAACATTATGCGGAAAAGAGAGGGAGAATGTGACGACTTCGCCGTTCACGACAAGCCACGTCCGGGTGGAATCCGCCAAGTCGTTTGCCGAAGTCACAAAAGACTTCGAGCGGCAACTCGGTAAGTTCGACCCGACCGTGCTCCAATCGCTTCGCCCCGATGCCGAACCTGATGTCGCCACGGCACGGATCGAGGCGATGGCGGGGCCGAGCGGCTTCATGCTCTTCGGCACGACTGACCACGGCGCACTTTTGTCGATCTTCGGCGAGGGGAGGAAGGCAATTCAGTACGTCGTTGGCAATCCGCTCATTGCCATCCAGATGACCCGGCACAACGTGGCCGCTGGTCTGTACGCCCCCTTGCGGGTGCTTCTCTACGAAGACGAGCAGGGGAGAACCTGCCTGGAGTACGACAAGCCATCGTCGCTGTTCGGCCAGTTCAACGATGAGCGGATCGCCTCGGTCGCCAGCCTGTTGGACCGGAACTTGGAGGAGTTGGTGACGGCGGCGGCTGGGTAAGACGAATGACCTTGGAAGCCCCGAGAGCAACGTAAAACCTCTCACCCTTGATTTCTTTCATGGCAAACATCGGTAATGAATTGGATCAAGCGTGCCAGCCCCATGGCATCCCAATCGTCCAGTTCGACATAGTGTGTGAAACCCATCTTATCCGAAAGCCGCCGCAGCGAACCTGACATCTCTTGGTGACCGGGCGAGTCGCTATCCAATATGCCGACGAAAATCGACACGATGCTTTCAAGATTGTCACGTTCGACCGCAATGGTCAACGCATCTCTCACTTGCTCAGTACCATATATGGATTGGTTGTCGAGTCCATCGGTGACGATGACAACCACACCATTGGCCAAACAACCCCTTTGCCGCAAATAGCGGCCAAGTGCAGCCGTTGCCTGAACGCCATCCAAAGCAGCATCGTACAGTGCAGTCATGCCGATACATCGAAAGGCGTCCCGATAGTCAGCAGGATTGCATTGCGGAAGCAACTTGAAGCCGTGGACTTCGTTGAGAAACGTTCCAAACGTCACAACTCGAAGCAGAACTTCACCATTGTTATCGAGGTGCAAACATGAATTTACGACTCCACGAACGAGTTGCTCCATCATCCGCCGCATGTCGTGCGAAGAGGCACTCGCATCGAATGCGAGATTGACCAACGTATAGTGGGAGGCGTCCAATGCCTCTGGCGAGACAACCGAAAAGCGAAAACGACCGACAGCATGGGTCTGAATGCTGAGATGGCTCACAATTGTGCTGTTTGCGATGTCAGCTTCGAGCCCGGTACTCTGACGAGTCCGTTTCATTTGCCTGCCTTGTGGTCGTTCATGGCGCTATCGCAAACACCCTGGCCGGGAACCCCGAGCCGCCCTTGGGCTTTGGAAACGCCACGACCACGATGGCCCCGGCCTCGGGCACCTTGTCGAGGTTTGCCAGCAACTCGATCTGGTAGTGGTCCGTGCCGAGGATGTAGGTTTCCAGGGAGTAGTCCCCCTTGGACGTAGCGATACCTGGATCGGTGTCAGTCGTTTCGTGGCCGCTGGCCGTAATCTTTTGCTTCTCGTACAGGTACGTCAGCACAGGCAGGCTCCAGCCGGGGTAGTGGGCCACGCCTTGGTTGTCTTCGTTTCGCATGGCCTTGGCATCCGGCCACCGCTTCGACCAATCCGTGCGCATGGCGACGAATGCACCCTCGGGGATCAACCCATGACGGCGTTCCCAATCCCGCACGTCGTCCATGCGGATCGTGTAATCGGGATTCTTGGCGACTTTTTCGTGAACGTCGATCACGACCAGGGCCATGATCATCTCCTTGGGATCGATCTGGTCGATGGTCCGCTTGCCTCTGACGAAATGGGCCGGGGGATCGCAATGCGTGCCCCATTGCCCGACGTGGGTGAACTGCTGAGCAAAGAAGCCCTTTCCCATCGTGCCCTTGCCCTCGTCGTACCAGTAAAGCGTCTCCCGTGTCTCGTCGGGGAATCCCGGCCAGTGTGGGATGCCGGGCTCAAAGGCATGGGTGAGATCGACGAACTTCTTGGATTTGATGACGGCCAGGGCGTCGGCCAGCTTGACTTCCGTGGTACGAGAGGAGCAGCCGGGCGAGGCCACGGTCATAGCAGCAATGAGAAGAAAGGTCACCAAGCTCTTCATAAGTAGTGTCTCCATCACCGATCTTCCGTCAGGGATCTTCTCTGGGCGGCGGAAGGGATGGGTTGTACAGGACCGCCACTTGGTGAACGATGTTCGTGGGCGTGCAGAAGTCCGCATTGCTCAGAAGAATCACCGTCAATCGGTCCTTGGGATAGCGAACCACCACACTGCGGAAACCGGCAATGTTGCCGACATGAAATATCATCGGATGATTGTCGGTCGTCTCGTCCAACGACCAGCCGAAACCGTACCCATACGTGGTGCCGTCACTGAGCCGAACCGGCGTCCACATCTCCTGGAAGCTGGCTGACTTCAGCAGTCTCCGTTCGTCCAGTGCAACGTTCCATTTCGCCAGATCGTGGGCTGTGGAGACGATGGCCCCGGCCGAATACGGCCAGGACATATCGATATACCCGGCGTTCCGCAATGTGCCATTCTGAATCGTGTAGCCCCCAGCACGGTTCTTGATGATTCTTCCCGAATCATTGACTTGTGTTGAGCACATTTCAAGAGGAGTGAAGATTCGCTCTTTCAGATACGTGCCATAAGGGATGCCGCTCTGCTCCTCGATGATCCAACCCAATAGCTGGTATCCGGTATTGCAGTATGCCCATTGAGTTCCAGGCTCAAACTGAAGCGGATACGGTGCCAACAACTCCACAAGTTGTTCACGGGATGCAGGAGTCATCCTCAAACGTGCAAAGTCGGGGAGAATGCTGGAGTTGCTGGTTCCCGATGTATGCGTCAAGAGGTGCCGTACCGTGATGTCTTTCCAAGCCAAGGGTAGGCCGGAAAGGTACTGGGGGATCTTGTCGTCCAAGGTTATCTTGCCCTGTTCGACGAGCATCATGATGGCGAAGGCGGTGAATTGTTTCGTGACTGAGGCGATCTCGTACACGGTTTCGGGTGTTGCGGCCACATCTAATTCGACATTTGCCAGCCCGTAGCCCCTGGCAAGCACCATTTTCTTGTCCATCACCACGGCCAACGAGAGCCCTGGAATTCGCTCAGCTTCCATGGCCGTGTTCACGATGGCATCGACTTGTTCGAAATCGTCCCGTCCTTTTCCACTCATCGCAATCGACCCCTTCTCGGCTTTCACGAACGATTACGTTTGATCGCCTCGATCTTCCGCCGCGTCAGGGCTTGCCGTAGTCCTCAGCCATCTTACGGTACACGTCGATCTCCGGTTTCGTGTTCCCCTTGCTGTCGAATAATGCAGGTCCCTCCCACTTCGTCGGCTCCCAGATGAATGTGCCGAGCCCTTTGCCACCGGGAAGACCATGCACGATGTCGTTGATCTGCCGCAAGTTGGGAACCGAATACTCGACGACGATGATGTCCTGCTTGTAGCAACCTGCTAGATCGGTGAGGTTCACTTTGAGGTCGTCCAGCGTCCCGTGCCACTTCGGATAATACGACTGCCCGATGATGTCGAATTCGACGCCCTGGGCAAGAGCTTTGTCCAAGAACGACCTGGACTTGGCGTTCTGCCCGCCCCAGGCTAGGTGTAGCATGATCTTCACCGAAGGATCGACCTCCCTGGCCCCGGCGATTCCGGCCTTGATGAGGCCGCAGAACACGTCCCACTTCCCGGATTTCCACACGTTGCCATCAGGCCAGAGAAATCCGTTGCTGATCTCGTTGCCGATCTGCACCATCTTAGGGGCCGTCCCCTGCTTCTTCAATACCGCCATCACGTCTCGGGTGTGGTCATGGACGGCCTTTTCAAGCTCGCCCCCATGCAGATCCTTCCAGGCCGCAGGCTTGAACTGGTGGCCCGGATCGGCCCAGGTGTCGCTGTAGTGGAAGTCCAACAAGAACCGCAGCCCTGCGGCCTCGATCCGCTTTGCCATTACCAGCGTGCGGCCCATGTCGCAGTATCCATTCGTGGAATACCCCTTCTCGGTTCTGGGATTGTGGAATACCCGCAGCCTTATCCAATTGAATCCATGGTCCTTGAGGATGGCGAGAATGTCTTTCTGCACGCCGTGGTCGGAGAAACGTACCCCTTCGTCTTCCTGCTGCTGCACCCAGGAGATGTCGGCACCGAGGATGAAGACAGGACGAGCGACGGGCGGGCCATGTCGTTGAAATAACTCCAGCCAACTCAGGACGATGGCATCCTGGATCGTTCCTGATTGCCGGTATTGGTGTGGCGTCTTTCCCCAGTAGAACCCGATCCAGCCCGATGCCGTCTTCTTCGATTGGTCGATGAACGCCCCAAGCTCATTCGCTGTACACGCCTGTGGGAACATCTCCTCAATGACAACCGGCTTCCCCACGGCGAAGCCCGACAATGTCTCCATCGCTTCCTTCAGCTTGCCCTTCTCGGGGTAGATGTGGACCGCCAGGAAATCCAGTTCGGGAGCGATCTCCTTGGGTACGAAGCCCGAGGTCAGGCCGGGGCTGTCCAGGCTCCATGGTACAAGGCCCACGGTTACCAGATGCCGGTGGTCGTGCTTGCGGATGGCCGCTACCAGCTTGTGACACCATTGGCGGGCAATGTCAGGTCGAGGCCGGTCTTTCTGTTCCAGCGTGATACACTGGACGAAGTAACCGGAATCGCTTCCCAAGAAAGACGGCCCCAGCCAGTCGCCGGGTTTCCTGGTGCCTCCAGGAACGACGGGCTCATTCATCAGATCGTAGCAGAAGATCGCTGGACTCTTGACGCATCGCCCGGCCACCGCCTCCCAGAACCGGGCCTGGACATCCCAGCGTTCTTTCTCTGAGAGGCGGTCGTACCAATCGGGCACTTCCTTCTTGCGGTAACAAGCCAGCCCGGTGATGTCGAGGTACAGGCCGATCTTCTCGGCCAGAGTGACCAGACGGCCGAGCCGATCCAGATTGGCTTCGTTGGGCTGGTTGGCCGCCTTCATCAACTTGCCGACCTGGAGATGGATGCGAACGACGTTCGCCCCAAGCTGCTTCATCTCCCGAAAATCTTCTTCGACCTTCGGCCACTTTTTGTCCCAGTAGTCCTCCAGGAGTCGGCCGTTTTCATCGTGGTCATAGTTGAATCCCCAGGGGATGAAGGGGAAACCCGACTTGGACAGGACGAAGCCGTGCTTGTTGTCGGCAACTCGCACGCACTTCATTTCTCCGGCTGTTACCTGGCCGGCAACGACCAGAAGGAGAAACATCGGCCAGACCGTGTGCTCGAACGTTCTTATATTGCTGAAATAGGCGTAGATGAACCCGACCATCGGATGGCTACTCCTCAACGATTGAGAATGTAATGGGCTGTCCGACGAGATAATGCGGCTTCTGCGGAGCCTTATGGCCCCAACTCTCGCTGTAGGAGTAGTAGAGCCACCCTTTGGCAGAACCGCCTTCCACGGCCGAAAGAAGCAACGCCGGATGCCACCCGATCTCCGTGCCAAGACCCTCTGGGACCGAGTGGATTCGGATCAAATGCGTCGGTATCGACCAGCGGATGCCATCCTGCGAATAGGCGATATAAATCCCGCTTTGCCGGGCCTGCATTCCTGGGCCAAGTTCCCGGTAGACAATGGTGCTGAAGACCATCACGTAGCGGTGCAGTCCCGGCACGAACGTGACCTGTGGAAAAATCGCATCGGCACCCATCGCCTGGGCCGACATGACCGGCGTGTCTTTGCCACCCAAGCCCGGCCGGTCGAACACGCCTTGGTAGTATTTTCGCCAACGGTCGATTCTTTCGGCCTCCTCGATGGGGCATCGGGCCACGCAGATCTGCACACCCCGATTTTCGATGCGAGAATGGTCGCAGTAGTAGACGTAGACGTAGCGATGGTCGGCGTCGGCGGTGGCACACAGATCGCCGCAGCCCTGATCCGAGCGGCCCTTCACGTCCTTGGGCACAGAACCTTTGATGATCGGCCCGAGTTTGCGAAAAGACGTTCCGTTGTTATTGGAAACAGCCAAGGCAACGCAGCAGTAGAAGCCAGGAATCCCACCGGGAATGGGCCGCATTCCTTCGTGATCCTCGGCATGGTAGAACGCAAACAACTGGCCGGTACGGGGATCACGGACAACCCCGGCAATGCCAGCGTAACCATTGTCGAACGATCCCGGTCGGCCTGGCTTGAGAACCTCCCCACGAAGCACAAGCGACTTCATGTCCCGGCCTTCCAGCAGCCAGGTCGAGACGCCCGCCGCCATCAACAAACGGACCTGCGGCATGGTCTGGATGAAAGCCAGGCATTCGTCAGGAAAATACTTCAGCCCATAACGGCCTGACTCCAGGATGACTTCACGTTTGCCGAGGCTCGCCACGATTCGCCCCAGTGGAGCGGCTTCCATGGGCTTCGATGTCGGCGGACCAGCCGATGCAACGCAGGCAGTCAGCAAAAAGGCGAAGAACGGGAGGTTTTTCATCTGGGTTCTCCGGCTATGGTTTCAGTGCCAAGGAAGCACAGATTATTTCTTTGTCACTGCGGGCAAAGACGCAGCGGTTCGCATAGGCGGGAGGAGGCCACGCCACCTTCCTTCCTGCATAGGGACAGGTGGGCTCCAACAGACGAGTGCGGCTGATCTCCTTGTAGCCCTTGGCGTCCAGGTGTGCCCGAATCAGTTCTCCCTTGTCCGTGTAGAGTAAGACGCCATTGCCGTTTGGGGTCAGGTGGATGCTCGCTCCCTGCTTCAGACCCGTCACCTTGTCCGTCGCCCAGACCTGTTTGCCGGTGCTGGCTTCCAGGCAGACCAATTGGCCGGATAATTTGGCCGAGAACAAGTAGCCATTCTGGAGAAGTGCCGTCGATGTGTTGCTCAAGACTCTTCGGGAAACGGCCTTTGTCTCGGGCCAGAGCACCGAGGCGGCCGGTTTGCCGGTGTCGAGTTTCATCATCAGGCCGCCAATCAGGAGCAGATTGTTGTGAAAAACCGGCGTGGAAACGGCATCCATGGCTTGAGTCCTCATCGGCTCCCGCCAAAAGGTCTTGCCGGTCGTAACGTCCAACGAAGTCACCGATCCTTGCGTCCATGTGATGAGTTGCCGCTTGCCGCTGGCCGTGATAACAATGGGTGAGCTATTCGTCAGACCCTCCGTCGCCGATTTCCACACTTCCTTGCCGGAGTTCTTATCAAGGGCGAGCACACATGAAGGCGACCCACCTCCATAGCTACCGATGCAAAGGACTAGGAGATTGCCTTCGATCAAGGGCGAGGCATTGAAGCAAAACTCCTCGGCCCGGTATTCCTTGACAAGGTGTTTCTTCCAGAGCGGCTCCCCAATGCGGGCATCAAAGCAGATTAGATCGCCTTCATCTCCCAGGGTGTACAGTTTGCCGTCCCGGACGATAGGGGTCGCAGTCGGCCCCATCCCCGCCCCCGTGAATGCCCAATCCGGGTAGGTGACATCGTAGGAGAAAGTCCAAAGTGCTTTGCCCGTCGCTGCATCGAAGCAGTGAACACGCTCCTTGACTTTGGGAGCCATCAATTCGGAGTCGATAAGGTACACCCGGTCCGTAGCGACCACGGGACTCGACCATCCGAGTCCCACTGGGGCACGCCACCGGATTTTCAGGCCCCCGGATGGGAACGATTCAAGGATGCCGATTTCGCTCCACACGCCATCCCGGTTCGGCCCCCGCCATTGCGGCCAATCTTCCGCCCGGATCGCCACCGACAACAGCAATGAGAAAGCAAGTGCAAATAAGCTGTTCTTATGCAGCGAATGGGATTCTCCTGGCATGGTCGAGACTCTTCTGCTACTTCTTCTCCACCAAGTCGTACACCCGCACATAGTCCACAAGGAATTCGTCGGGCAACTTGGCCTTCCTGATGTCGCCGCCCCACTTGCCGATTTCGTCGCTCAAAAGGATGTACTCCGGCAGTTGCGATACGCCACTGCCATTGGTTTGCCACATTTCCTTGCTGTCCACGTAGAAAACGTACCCATCAGGCTTCCACCAAAGCCCAAACGTGTGCCAGCCCTCCATGATCCTCGGCACATTCACCTTCGTGCCCTTGGACTTGTGCTCCTTGCCGTAGCCGTCCCAATGCAACGCATAGTTGATCTTGCCGTCGAGCCAAGGCTTCTCCATGATATCGATCTCCGTGCCGTCCCGCCCCTCGGTGCCGATCTTGTGGACGCCGGGACTGGTGAGCCAGAAGGCCGACCAATGGCCCGGCTGTTTCTGCAATCGGATGCGGGTAACGTAGTAACCGAAAGTATGCTCGAACTTGCCCTGGGTGACGATGCAACCGTCAACGTACTTGCTACCTTCCTTGTAGGTCTTGATGGCTAGATTCCCCTTGCCATCAAGGATCACAGCCTTCCGGCTCCACCAGCCATCTTTGCGTTTCGCCTCGGGCCGATAGGCCCATTTGCTTTCATCCAGATTCGTGCCGTCGAACTCGTCGTGCCAGACCATCGCCCAGGTCATGCCCGCAGGAGGCGGGGGAAGCCTCTCCTCGGGCTGGTCGGCACGGGCGACAGTATCGCTCAGAGAGAAGAGCAACAAGGCAATCAGGTTTCTCATAGCGTTGTATCCTGACTTGGTCGGGCCTACGACAAGGTCGATCAGCTAAAACACCAAATGCTTCACGGAAATCCCGGAGCTTTTCAACTCCCGGAGCGACTCCACACCGATCTTCAAATGGAGCTTGGAATATCGTTCCGTGACCGCCGTGTCGCTGATGTCCGTCTTGATGCCCTCCTCAGTCTATGGCAAATCCGAAACCAGCAGCAGTGCCCCGTGGGGGATTTGATTGGCAAAGGCGGCGATGAAGAGGGTTGCCGTTTCCATGTCGATGCCAATGCACCGGGTTCGACGCAGGTAACTCCTAAACTCCTCGTCGTGTTCCCAGACCCGACGATTCGTGGTGTAGATGGTGCCCGTGTAGTAGTCCTGGTCGTTGGCGACAATCGTATGGGAAACCGCCTTTTGGAGTTGAAACGACGGCAGTGCCGGAACCTCACTGGGATAATAGCTGTCGGATGTGCCCTCGGCCCGAATGGCGGCGATGGGCAGAATAAAGTCCCCCACTTCGAGCTTGTGCTTCAGCCCACCGCACTTGCCCAGGAGGAGAATCGCCTTCGGCTGGATGGCCGACAACAGGTCACAAACCGTGGCCGCATTCGGTGACCCCATGCCGAAGTTCATGACCGTGATCCCGTCCGAAGAGGTGGCCGTCTGCATCGGCTTCGAGAGGCCATGGACCTCGGTGTTCTCGCTGCGGGCGAACTCATCGACGTAGGAAAGGAAGTTCGCCAGCAAGATGTATTTCCCAAAGCCCTCCAGTGGCGTGCCAGTGTAGCGTGGCAACCAGTTCGCTACAATTTCCGCTTTGGTTTTCATGGTGCGTACCCTGCCGACTGACCGTCGCCAAGTAGGGTTACGATCTCTGGCTTGATCCCGTGAGCTAGTTGATGGTTCATGACAACACCACTTCCTCTTTCGAACACGCTTCGCCAACCGGTTCTCTTTCCGCACACCCTTGTCCCATTGTATCCCGTTTTCTGCTTCGGCCGTCAAGGCAACCAGCCCACTCTCATTCCGCTTCGGCCCATACTCGCACGTCGCCGTCTTCGTCGATCTCCACATGAATGACGTTCGGTCGGCAGCAGACCGGACAATCCTCGACGTACTCCTGGCTCTTGCCCGCCGACAGGTCGAGGGGAATCACGATCTCCTCGCCACAAGCATCGCAGGCGTAGCTGGCCTCCTCCTTCGGTCGTCTTTGCTTCTTGCGTTTCATGCCCAACCTATTTCTGAGAATCGTCGTGATCCTGGTCGTCCTCGCTGATCTCCATGTGGAACTTGTGTAGTAATCGATGAAGCAGCGGTGCCATGAGCACGGCCATGATCGTCAGGAACCCACCTCGAAAGCGTCGTTGTTGGTCATGGGCCTGCCTCCGTCCCCGACCGTGCAACCCGCCCCGCTAGCCAAAGCAACACACCATTTATGACAACGATGAACGGACCTTCGCAAAGTGTCCAGAACATCGGCATCCCGACCATGACATCGAGAACGATCATTCCGATGCCGAACAGGATCGCCAGAACGGCAAGGCACTTCACAACCGGCAGGTAGCGGCGAACGTCCAGCGAGACAACGAATACTACCGCTCCGTGCAGCGTGTACATGGCTGAAAGCGAGTGGGTGGCCAACGAATCGTTCGGGATGGACAGCATAGGCCGCCGTGAGCACCGTCTGGCGGGCCGCCAGGACCGCGGCGGCCTGGCCGTAATGGACCATCGCGGGGGTCAGCAGGCCAAGGCCCCAGTGATGATGCTCGTGGTTCTGCCAGTGGATGAACTTGCCGCAGAACTCCAAACCCTGTTCGATGCCGGTGAAACGGTCGGGGAAGTCCGGTTGATATTTCATCGTCTTGAACTGGCTCTCCGAAAACGGGTTGTCGTCGGAGACGTGCGGCCGGCTGTGAGACTTGGTGATCCCCAGCGTGGCGAGTAGTTGAGCCACGGTCTGCGAACGCATCGACGGCCCCCGATCGCTGTGAAGCGTCAATCGGCCGCGGGCGACGCCCTGCTTGACGACCGTCTCGCGGATCAATCGCTCGGCCAGATGTTCGCTTTCGCGGCTGGCCAGCATCCAGCCCACCACGTAGCGGCTGCCCCGTCCACCACGCAAGACTGGGCCCGTAGGAGATCGGCGTAGAGCCGGTTGCGGATGGTTCGAAGGCGGGCGATTTCCCCGTCGCTGATGCCCGCCTCCGTGGCCAGGATTAACGTGCTTTCGCCACGTCGAAGAGAGATTTCCTTGAACTGATCGATGGTCAGATCGACGCCGACCGTCTTGAGGACGGTCTGCGTAGCACGGAAGTACAAGCCCTCCGTGTCCACCAACACGCCGTCGTTGTCCCAGAGGATGGTGAACATCGGCTAACACTCACTTGGCCCCGGCACTCACGTCGGGTCTTGTCTCCCCGTCTTCCGTGGTGGAACCTGTGAGCTTGTTGCGTCGGTCAAAGTCGAACCTCTGAAGTAGCGTGCCGTTTTGAAACTCTATTCGGTAATAGTAGCTACACCTGCCATCTTCATCACTGCGATCTACCAGCGTCAACGAGATGAGTTCGCCAAAACTCTTGAACATCGCCTGCGGTTGCCCCTGATAGAGCGACAGCAACATCCATAACTCCGGGGCATAATCGGCGGCCTTCGGCGTGCCCGTCAGTAGATCGTGCAACATGATGCGGACGTGGGCAGCGACTTCTGGCTCCTTGTCAGGAATCGGTTTGATTCCGTTCAGCGAGTGCCGCTTCATGTTGGCGAGCAAGGGGCGAGGTGCTTCAGCGAGTTGCTTGCGAATGTCAGGCATGTCGTAATAATGGCCGCCGTTCTTGAGTTCCACGGCCAGATTGAGTTTCGCCTCGTCGTCGCCGCCTGGAAACGAAACCAGGAAGATGTCGCCAGACTTCAAATCGAATACATTGGAGTATTTGGTGGCGTATTGCCCCTTCTGTAAACAGGCCCGCAAGATGTTGAAACCATTGGACACCGTTGGCTCGGGAACTTTCGCAAGCATCTTGCCGAGTATCTGACCCGCATAGCCAAACCCTCGACACTGGTGTGATAACTCCACTTGCAGCTTGCCGTCCTTGGCCCCCAGGATGACCGAGACTCCCGTCCGGTCAGCAACCAGCATTTTGCAACGGCTGAAGCCGGGATCTCGATGGCTCCGATAGAAGGCGACCGCTTCTTTCACGGTGCCACATGTTTCCAGCACTCGTCGTCCCGAGTTTCCCCAGACGTTCGGCACGCTGGGATCTGGCTCCCATTTCTCCTTGTATCCTGCCACGACATCGAAGGCCAAACCCTCGGTGTTCAATCCACCTTGGGCTATTCCATCATCAAAGCCGACAATCGCACAGCCATGACTCCCATTGCTGCCGGGAACAAACCAGATTCGGGTCTTGGGATTCACCCAATCCTCGTTATTGCAGAACAACGCCCGGTTGGTGTCGGTGAGGACGAAGATGGTGCAAGCATCAATCGGCGTGTGGACAACTGAGAACAGGGCCAGGATAAGAGCGACTCGCATCAGGGGAGTTCTCCCAAGGAAGTGCAGTATCGTTCCATCGTTGTATTGTGCGATTCACCTGTACCTCCGTCAAGCAAATAGAGTTCCAGACATCGGAGTTGGGGCTTCGTGTAGTCGCAGAACCTCCGATTTGCCGGTGCGGGGCGGTGATTGTTGGAAAAGGCGGCTACTTGGCGAACCTCAGATCACCCGCTTCTGCCCGGCCACGACGACAATCGGAAAGGCAAAGTGAATGCCGTCGTCTTGCCGATTCGCCCCAACGCCGAGCCTGTCCACATCAAGGTCGTCTTCGAAGATCCTACGAACCGCCTTGGCGTCGTCGGGCTTCGTGCATGAGGCCGTCAACAGTTTCTCCAACTCCACGTCGAGCTTGTAGAAGGCGGTCTTCATCTCTTGCAGCCCGGCGTCGTGAAACATGCCAGTCAGTTCCTCCAACAGCAACGCCCGTGTGTGTGAAGAATCTCGCAGCTTCTCCATCCGGTTGTAAGCCTTGGCTTGCTCGGGTGTGGACATGAACACGTCCACAACGGCCACCGTGCCGCCCGGCTGGCACACCCGCACCATTTCGGCCAGTACGGCTTCGGGATCGAGGAAGTGATGGAACGAGTAGCGGGTGATCACGGCCGAGAAAGACGATTCGGGGAATGGCAGCGGGAGCACGTCCCCCACCTTCCAATCCATATTCGTCAGCCCCATCGATTGCTGCCGCTTCCGGGCCTCTTCGATCATGGCCGGGGTGAGGTCGATGCCGGTGACGTGCCGGGCGATCCTTGCGATGGCACAGGTAATGAGGCCAGGGCCGCAGGCGACATCCAGCACGGTATCGTCGGGCCCGATTCCCGCCGTCTCGACGACCAGGCGGTTGGTGTCCTCGTCGTTGTGGTGCGGCATCTGTGAGAACGGCACCGCCTGTTTGGTGAATTGCTCCACGATCAGCCGCCGTTGTTCGTCTTGTCGGTTACCCCATGTTCTCTGGTTGAAGGCAGCGGAGCCGCCACGGGGGATGGTGATCGTCTCCCATTTGTCCCCGGCGAGAATCCGAGCGATCAGGACCATCTGGCCGACATGGTAAGCGCAATGGGCCAACGAACGTTGGATTGCCAAGGGAACCGAGTGCGCCTCACCACGTATCGTGACCGTCTTGCGGAGGTCTTCGGCGGTGAGGCTTCCTAGTGTTTCAAGCAGTCGATTCCACCCGGAATCCCAAAATGCAAAGAGTTCGTTCCGGCTGGCGAAGGAATCAACGAACTCGTCGTCCCGGTTGCGCCGGGGCTTTTCGCCATCTGTCGTCAAGAAGTCTGTCCACCGGGAGAGCAGGTTGCCTGCCACATGCTTCATGATGACGGCAATGCTGTTCGTGTTCGAATCGAGGGCGAGGTGCAGCTTCTCGTCGGGAAGCTGTGCAACCGCCTTGTCGGCCCAGCCCTTGTTGGCTCGAAATGCGGCCAGCGCACCATCGATAACGGATCTGCCAAGCTCCTCGAACTCCTTTGGGCTCGATGCCATTTCAAGCACTCCTATTCAAAAGTTCACCCCGCAACACGGTGACCGCCTGCCCGCCCAGGTAGGTTCGGTCCCCAACGACACGGACACGGATGACACCTCCTCGGGCCGATGCCTGGAAGGCGATGAATTCGCTCTTGCCCAATCGCCCTTGCCAGTACGGTCCCAGGCAGCAATGGGCGGAACCGGTGACCGGATCTTCGTTCACCCCAGCCCGAGGGGCGAAGAAGCGGGATACGAAGTCGTATTGCGGCGTGGCGGATCGGCTGGTCACGATCACGCCCCGCACTTCCAGGCTGGCGAGCCGAGCGAAATCCGGGGCCAGTCGGCGAACCTCGTCTTCCGATTCCACCTCGACGAGATAGTCGAACTCGTTTCGGCCGACGTATTGTGCGGAAGTCCCCAGGGCTTCCAGAAGCCCTGGCGGCGGCGAAGTGTCCGTTGGTGGCTTGACCGGGAAGTCGAGTTCAATCCACGACTCCTTCCGTGTCGCCTTGAGCAGCCCGCTCTTCGTGTGGAAGTGGACCTCCTCGGCAGGCGAAACGTAGCCCTCACTCCACAAGACATGAGCGGAGGCCAGCGTGGCGTGGCCGCAAAGGGCGACCTCGACCTTCGGCGTGAACCAACGGAGTCGATAGCCGTCGCTTTCCTTCACCAGGAAGGCCGTCTCCGACAGGTTCATCTCCATCGCCACATTCTGGAGCCATGCGTCGTCTTTCCATACCGCTAGCGGAACGATGGCAGCCGGATTCCCAGCAAAGGGCCGGTCGGTGAACGCATCCACCACGGAATACCGAATCGTCATCAATTCTCACCCTCCGTTTGCTGGGGAACAGTCCGTCTTCCGCTGCAATACCTTGAGGTCGCTGCGTGCCATCCAGCCGCAACGGTTCCAGAACTGCTGCCCTGATTCGTTGTCAGCATAGAGGAAAATGTTGCACTTGAGAATCCCCAGCGCTGCCAGGGATGCAAGGCGGGATTCGACCATCTGCCGCCCCAGGCCATGGCCCCGATACTCGGGCACGATGGCCATGTGATCGAGATAGCCACGCCGCCCGTCGTGGCCGCAGAGCACAGCACCCACCAGCCGTGGGCCATCTCGGGCAACCAAGCTAAGGCCGGGATTTCGATCCAGGAAGGCCCGAAGCTGTTCTGGGGTGTCGCATTCGTTCAGCCCCACGCCATCCGTCGTGCTCCACAGAACAAGTACATCGTCGAGGTCGGCCACCGTCATGGGGGAAAACGTGATGTCCATAAACAGTTCCTCAAAGACGCTGAGACACTGGAACTGATCGCAAGGTTCACGGGCCGGGGCCGTTGGGCAAATTGTTGCCGCAGTGCCAGCAAGCACCCTGCGCTGCTAGGGTGTACGTTGTGGAACTTGTAGTCTTCCCATCGGAATGCGTTTCCGTGTAGGTATCCAGGGTGACGGTCCATTGGCCGCAGTGTGCCTGCACCTTGTCGCCCTTCCAGAATCCGCCTTCGATGTACTGGGCTCCGATCTCGCTGCAAAGCTGCCGCCAGATCTCTTCCCGACTCGGGCCGAATAACTGTCGTAAGATTCCCATTGGCAGATTCCTTCCGGTGCAAACGGTGGCCGATGTTAACCGCACCTCAGTCCCGTATAATACCAACTCTTGAATCAACAGCCGATGGGAGAACCAGAATGAGCTTGCAAGGAAACATTGCCGTCGTTACCGGCAGTACCGGCATCCTCTGCCAGGAGACTGACGCATCCCCTCTGGCCCGGCAGCGTGGCAGTGATCCCGGCCGGGGTGCGGCACTCGCTGGAAGCGTCGGTTGGAGAAGAGTTGGAGTTCGTGATCTTAGGCACGCCGCCGATGTCGATGGATGATGAAAGGGCGAGGATGAGGATGAAGGATCAGCCTTCGACTTCACACTACTCCCTGCATCTTCCCGGCGACTGTTTCAACGACGCTACCCAATTGGTAGAATGCCGCCACAGGCGTGGGCATATCAGAGGAGGTCGATTGTGCAAAAACTGATCGAAGGCATCCACCAATTCCAACGAGAGAGTTTCCTTCCACTACAAGGGCTGTTCGAGCAGTTGGCGAAGGGCCAGCACCCCGAAACCCTTTTCATCACC